>MDTC01258062.1_pt1 | contig 131274 bp, 86 predicted proteins | sample 811181 | NCBI WGS metagenome assembly MDTC01 (sample SAMN05326644, study PRJNA326480) | marine metagenome | isolation source: seawater | place: Pacific Ocean: North | collected 2011
ATTACAAGCGGCCCACTGACCCCCTGTACAGAGCTGCGTGCTCGCCGCACCGTCTGCACAGGTGCAGGGTTTTGTCGCCCCTTCTGCCGGGCATGTTTGTGGATTGGTCGTCCCCTGACAATTACAGGCAGCCCACGCGCCGCTGTTACAGAATTGCGTTCCACTGCCACCACCTGCACATGTACAAGCCTGTTGTTGGCCGTTGGTGCAGGTGGTGGGTGTGCCCTGACAAGAGCACTGTCCCCAGGCTTTTCCGTCTGTATTACACGATTGTGCGCCGCTGCTGCCGTTGGTACAGATACACGCTTGTGTGCTGCCGGGAGCGCACACGTTGCCTGTGCCACCGCCACACGTGCACTGTCCCCAGGATTTTCCATCAGAAGCACATGATTGTGAGCCATTTTTTCCATCTGTACAGACACATGTTTGTGTTCCTCCAGGTGTGCAGACGCCGCCTGTTCCGCCGCAAGTGCAAGTTTCCCATTTGGAACCATCAGAAGCACATGCCTGTGTACCGCTCTTGCCGTCAGTACACGTGCAAGCCTGGGAAGCGCCGGCAGTACAGGTCGTTGTGGTCCCACCACACTTACAATCTTCCCATTTCGAACCGTCCGAAGCGCACGTCTGTGTGCCATCTTTGCCGTCGCTACATTTACAGGCTTGTGAGGCCCCTCCTGTGCAAACAGTCCCACTTCCTGAGCAGTCGCAATTTCCCCATGTCGCGCCATCTGCGCTACATTTTTGGGTGCCTTTTTTATTGCCACAGAAGCACCCTTGGACCTTGTTGGGCGTGCAGTTTGGGAGGACACATTTACCTGTGATACACTTGTGTCCGCCGCCGCCAGTCGCGCAGTCGGCGTCACTTGTGCACGTTTGGGCTGGGCAGATACCAGGGTCTGGGTAGCAAAGCGCAGCGAAGCCCGTGCCGTTACAGGTATGGCCTGTGGGGCAGAGGTTATCAGGGCTACATTTTTGGATGCAGACGGAGTCACCACCGAAGAAGTCGCAAGTATAGCCTGCGCCACAGTCCGCGTCTTTTTGGCAGAGCTTGCACATGTTGGGTTGTTTGGTGGGAGCGGTGAGGGCACATTTGGCAGATTTACAGCTAAGACCGGGAGGGCAATCTGTGTCTGCTGCGCACTGTGCCTTGTTATTTGGATACAAGAAGCATGCACCGTTGAGGTCATCTGTGTCGAGTGTTCGCTTGCTGATGTCACCTGCTTGGAAGGTGCCAAACATCGTCGCGTCCATGACCTTGCTTGAGCTCAAACCGATGAGTAGACCCACGACGTACATCGCTGCACCTTCGAGGTCTTGTTGACCTCCGTTCGGTGTCACGGACCAGTCGACTGTCGGGCTCAGGCGGACATCAATGTCCGAGAGGTTGCCGTTCGCGTCAAGTCCATAAGAGGTCGACATGATGGTCCCACCAGACGTGGGGAGGAAGGCGATGACGTTCTTTTTGTCTTTGTTACTTGGGGCAATGTTCGCGACACCACGGTAGACGAAGGTCAGATCTGCGCAGTTGATCTTCTTCCAGTCATCAAAAGCCTTCTTGAAGGTCGTCTCGATGACGGTCTTGGGGATTTTGGTGAAGGCGCCGAGATTCAGATACCACTGGATCTGTTGCCCTTTGGACCACCGCAGTGGCTGCCCGTTCTTTTGGTTCTTGTTGTACTCATAGGCGTGGGCGAGTGGGCTGAGGCTCCACAATCCAACCAAACATACACTTGCCATAAAGATTCGTCTGAACATCAAACTTCCGTCTCCAATCAAGCCAAACCATCAAGGCCGTCACAACAGCCAGAACAGATATCGTCCGTGAATATAACACAATTTTTGAACGCACGATATCCTCGTCGCTTCCATCTCGGTCGCGTATCGATGTAGTGATACACATGGTGTAGAGTATAGCATCGACGAAGAGAGGAGAAAAGTTGTGTTTTTTCGTCTTGTTTGGTGAAGGGGGGAGGGCGCGTAAGTGTTTTTCTTCTCGGTGGATTCAGGCTTCTTGGGACGCTTCGAATTGCTTTTGTTCGCGGTCACCGACGAGGATGACATAGAAGCAGGGGACGATGACGAGGGTGAGGAGTGTTGAGACGAGGAGACCGAAGATCAGGACAGCGGCCATACCGTTCCACATCGCACCACCTGTGAGCAGCAGTGGCAAGAGGCCGCCTACTGTGGTGAGGGTTGTGAGCAAAATTGGTCTCATGCGGCGGAGTCCTGCTTCCTTCAGTGCATCCAGGTAGGCAGCACCTTCGCGAATACGTGTCTGCACATAGTCGAGCAGGATGATGGCGTTGTTGACGACGACACCGCACAGGCTGACGACACCGAGGAATGACATAAAACCAAAGGAGTTGAAGGTCACATAGAGGCCGATGATTGCACCGATCATCGACAGCGGGAGGGTCATCATGATGATCGAGGCGTGGCGGAAGGAGTTAAATTGGATGATCAACAGCAAGATGATGAGCATGATGCCGAGCACCATCGCGTCGGCCAGATCCTTGAAGCCTTCCGAACGTTTCTCTTCCTCTCCTGCGGCCTCATACCGATAGCCCGCGACTTGTGGAAGACGCTTGAGCTGTTTGCGCAGCGTAGAGAGGACGGTCGAGGCGAGGACACCGTTGACACCACATGAGATTGTTACGTAGCGTTGGTTGTTGCGTCGCTGGATAATCGCGTCATCCCAGCGTGGGACAAAGGTCGCGATCTCAAGAAGCGGCGCTGACGCGCTGGTCTTCTCTGCGCGGATGGGGATCGCGGCGTTTTGCAGGATTGTCAGGCGCTTTTGGAAGACCGTATTCGCCCGGATGACAATCGGGATCTCATCATCACCATCGAGCAGTGTTCCTGCGTTATAACCTTCGAGGAGGGTCTGTGTGACTTTGGCGACGGTCAGGTTGTCAAGACCGACAAGTGAGGCCCGGTAATCATCGACCTTGACGTCTACGTTGAAGATCTTGGTTCCCGATGAGATCTTGACGTCGACGGTCCCTGGAATACGCAGCAGGAGCTTCTTGACTTGTGTGGAGAGTTGACGAAGGACGACGAGATCATCCCCATATACTCGCAGCTCAACAGGGTTATTTGCGGAAGGGCCACGTTTGAATTGTTCTGCGGTGATGGAGGCTTCGGCGATCTTGTTGGCAAAGACTTTGTTGAGCTTCGCGACAAGTCCTGGCGTGACAGAGGGCGAAGATGTTCGTATGACGAGTTGAGCGTAGCTCGCGTTTTGGGGTTCTTGCTTGAGACCCCCTGTAAAACGCGGCGCACCTTTGCCGATAAAAGACGTGATGGTTTTGATGCGAGGGCGATACTTGTTGAGGAGCGCTTCGACGTCTTTGACGACTTGGGTCGTCGCTTCAATCGAGCGGCCATCAGGGAGAGACACCTCGATTGTGAACATGTCTCTCTCCGCTGCTGGAAAGAATGACTTTCCGATCAACACGAATCCCACAGCCATCGCGATGAAGCCCACGAGTGCGGCCATGAGCACTGTTTTTGGGTAGGCGAGCGCGTAGTCGAGTGTGCCGCGGTAGGCGACCTGAATCGAGCCCATCCAGCCCGTCTCGACATCGCTCTCTTCGGCGTCCTTGTTTCGTATTGTGCGGGGTTTGAGAAAGTAATAACTCATCAGCGGTGTGATGGTCATCGCGACGAAGAACGAGCACGCAAGGACGATCCCTACGACGACCGGGATCGAGCGGATAAAGTCGCCGGAGATACTCGGCATCAACGCGAGCGGGAAGAAGATCGCGATGGTCGTGAGCGTCGACATCAAGACTGGATACGCCAACTCAGCAGCACCTTGCCATGAGGCTTGGAAGGTTGTGTAGCCTTCTTCGAGCTTGGTAAAGATATTATCCGTGATGACGATCGCGTTATCGACGAGCATACCGAGGGCTATGATCAGTGCGGCGATCGAAATCTGTTGAAGATCCCAACCGATGAGTTTCATGATCCAAAAGGAGATCAACATCGACAGTGGGATCGCGATCGCCATCAACAGACCTGTCCGAAATCCCATAAACAACATCGCGACAAACAACACGATCGCGATCGCCTGGAAGAGGTTGACCATAAAGTTTGAGATGCTCTCGTCGACGAGTTGGGGTTGATCGGAGACCTTCGCGAGTTGGATCGATTTGGGCAGCGCGCTTTTGAGTTCGAGCAGGGCTTTGTCGATCTTTTCGCCCATCTTGATGACGTTGAGACCGGGACGCATTGTGACGGAGAGCACGATGGCTTTTTTGCCCTCGTAGCGGATCAGATGTTTGGGGCGTTTGAGTGTGCGTTCGATGTTGTAGAGGTCTTGAAGCATCACGACTTTGCCGGACTTTGGATCGCGGCTGAGGATGATTTTGCCGAGCTCCTCTGCCTTCTGGATGCGACCTGTGGTCTTGAGTTTGACCTGTGTGTTTTTGGGATACAACGACGCGCCCGGATAGATGATATTCTTTGAGCGGAGTGAACCTGCGACACGCCAAATGTTGGGGAGGTTTTTGGCGGTCGTCTTCACCCGCCCGTAGAGATGGATGACTTCGTCTTGTTCTCCTGCCATGTCGACTTTTCCGACGGATGAGATCCGCTTGAGTCGGTCGCGGATCTGCTTGGCGTAGGTTTTTAGTTGTGGGTATGTTTCATCTTTCCCTGTCACGGCGAGCAAGAGGGAGGCAGTGTCGGAGAATTCGTCGTTGATGAGGGGGCCTTGTATCGTCGAAGGTAGCTCGCTGCGGGCTTCTTCGACTTTGTTCCTCATCTTGTCCCAGTTTTCCTTTGTTGGGCGTCCGTAGACCAGCTCTACGAGGATAATGCTGATGCCTGGTTTACTCGTCGAGCTGACGATCTTGACGTCGGTGATCTCGGAGAGCTTTTGTTCGAGTTTTTTGGTGACAAAGGTCTCGACATCGAGCGTCGAAGCGCCAGGATACATGGTGATGATCTGTGCGATAGGCACAGGGATCGAAGGCATTTCACGCCTTGGTAGACTTTGGTAGCTTGAGATGCCGAGATAGGTGAGCGCGATGAACGCTGTCAGCGTCACGGCGCGGTATGAGACGGCGAGTTTCGCGAGCTGTTTCACTTGGATGGCCCTCCGTCAAGGACGAGCAGGCTGCGGCCCGCGTCGAGTCTATGTTGTCCCGCGATGATCACCTCAGCGCCGTCCTTGAGACCTTTTTTGATCACGATCTGGTTGCGGAAGGTGTTGCCTGTCTCGACGAGCACCTGTTTGGCCTTGTTGTTCTCGTTGACATACACGTATTTTTTGGCGCCGTCATGAAGGACTGCGTCGAGGGGGACGGAGATACCTTTCTTACTATCTTGACGTGGAAACGCGACGATGACGACCTTTCCTGGAAGGAACTTGCGTACGGGTTTTCCGTCTTCTTTGCGGACAATAGGGTTGTCAACCTCGATCTCGACAGGGTAGGTGAGCGTGGATTTGTCGATGACGACACCTTTACGAGCTAGCTTTCCGACGGCTGCGATTTTGCGGGGCTTGAACATGATAAATGCTTTTTGGCCGAGTGAGATGTGTTCGATGACGCGTTCGGGGACACCTACACGAATGCGTACTTTGCGCAGATCCATCAAGACAAACGCCGATCTTTGCGAAGAGACGAGTTCACCGACGGAGACATTTTTTTGCGCGATGACCCCCTGAAAGGGAGCGCGAAGCTCTGCATCTTTGAGTTGTTTTTTGGCGAGCGCGAGCTGCGCGCGAGCTTGTGAGGTCTTTACACCCGCGACCTGAATGTCCTCTTTTTGGTACCCTCGAAGGTACATTTGGTACGCCTGTTTGGCTTGACTCATCGATGCCTTCGCGGTCTCGTAGTTGGACTTGGCGCGTGTAAATTGTTCGTTGGAGATGGCGTCTGATTTTTTCAGGCGAAGCGAGGATTGGTAATCGATACGCGCTTTCTCGTACATGGCTTTTGCGCGTCTGTAAGCCGCATAATTTTGTCGAACGACCTCTTTCCGATAACCCTTCTTCATCTTGCGGTAGGAAACTGCGGCCTCGTAGTATCGAGCTCGTGAGAGTTTGAGATTGATCTTGACGCTCTCTTTGTCCAGCGACGCGAGGACGAATCCATCTTTTACGGGATCACCCTCTTCGACGTTGATCTTGGCGACGACGCCAGAGACCTGAAATGCCAACTGTGACGACTGATAGGCTTCTGTTTGACCGAAGACTACGACGGGTTTTTGGAGGAGTTTTGTTTGGACTTTGAGGACACGCACTGCGACTCTCGGTGCCTGTCCGATGCTCGTTCTTCGTGTACAACCTGAGAACATCATACAACACGACAAGAACCCTACGATGCACCACGTTTGTGCACCCAACCATCCATCTATTCGACTTTTCATAAACAAGACCTTTCGTTTGGATCTTATAAGGAGAGAGCGGCGAGGCTGCCTTTTATTTTAGGCGGAGTATACATTTTTGCTTGGCGGATGCGTAGGTCTTTTGTCGAGGCTCTTCTACTTTTGTGCGATGCGTTCGGATGTCACAGAGAGGGGGTTGTGAGGGCTATTTTGTGTGCACGAATGTGATGAGAGGGGTGCGTTTGGGGTTGGAGGCGAGTTGGGGGGTCAATTGGATCGGTGTTTTGGCGGCCTGTTGTTGATCGAGCATGTAAAAAAGAACTGCGGTCGCCCCTGCAGCAGCCGTAACGCCTAAGGCAGCGTGTCCTCCTGTCAGCAAGCTCGCCGAGTTTTGTTCGGCTTTGGCATCCCTGCGACTGTTTTTGAGGCTTTGTTCGGCCTGTGCGTATTGTTGGTAGCCGAAGCCGTAAAGCGCACCCGTGGAGAGCAGGCCAAAGCCCACGATCCCTAGTGAGGCATAAAGGGCTGTTTGCATCGTGCTCTGTGGACGCTCGGGGATAGGGAGAATGCGTCCAATTCCCTTTGAAGCGGAGGAGCCGTAGGAGAGCACCTCCATCTTGTTGTTTTGGACACGAGCGCGTTGACCTTTGGAGAGGATGACATTTTGTACGTGATAATTGCGTTGTCCGCGTCGGATCACGATGTATTGTCCTTGATGAAGGCCGAGGACTTGGTAGGCGCCTTTCTTTTTGATCAGCTCGGCTGCGAGGGTGCGTTTGTGTTTATTAAGGATGTAGTATGTGCCGTCGAGCTGTTTGCCGAAGTGGAGTTGGGCAAAGGACTTACGTGGGTGTGTCAGGATGAGTTGTCCGTGGCCACGTAATTCGTTGCGGAAGCTCGGATGTTGAATCCCGCTCGACAGAAAGAGGGTGTGGGTGATGGTGTGTTGATAGGCGTAGTTGTACACCTCGTTGAGCGTGACTTTTGTGTCTGCGTTGGCGTCTGCTGCGCCGCGAAGTCCAGAGATGAGATAGTGTGTAAAGATCGAACCCTTCAGTCGTTCGAGTTCGTGTGAATCCTCACCTTTACCGCTGGAGGTGATGATCGCTTCGCCTTCTGTGGTGAGATTGCTGATCTGAGGAGGAAGTTTGACCTGCTTATTGGTGCGACGGGCACCTTTTTTGCGGATCATTTGTGCGCTCTGGCATGTATCGAAGATACCCACTTTGACTTGGGCTGAGGAGCGTTTGAGGCGTGCTCTGATCCAGGTGAACGCGACGGGTGTTCTGCCCAAGTGCATCGCCTTGGTGTCTGCGTGTCCCGAGTAGTAGAACAGCAGCATCGTCGGTTGTTTGGGAGAGGTCTTGCGCAGCTGCTTGATCTGCTGTTCGATCTGTTCGATGGCCTTTGTGAGTTGGTTGTCATCTTTGCCGAGAAGTACGCGGGTACGTCTTGGTGCAAAGCCACCCAAGTCTTTCAGAGTGTTGTGCAGCCGCTGCACGTCGCGCTCTGCGTAGCGAAGGGGACGATCGAGTTTGTTACCTGCGTTGTTGCCGACGAGCAGCGCAAAGCGCACGATCTCTTTTTGAGAGGCGAACACCCACGCTGGTGACAGACAAAAACATAACCATACAAACCAATTGATGGCTATCCGCATTGGATTCCTCCATCCCATATGAGGGACACACACTGTTGATGGGGTCAGCTGCAATGAGAGCGGGAATGATCAAGCACTGTAAAGCGCACCATCACCAATACGACCTGCTAAGAGGTGTATGGGAGCTGTGATCATCTGCCTGTTGGAACGCACGAGGGGGAGGTGATGTGTGTACATACCTCAAAAATTGATGCCTTTGTATATGATGCGTTGTCACAACGAAAATCGCAAGCAAAAAGTTTTTTTTCCCACGATCGGGGAGGTGGATCGTCATTAAGGGTGTAGTCACTTGAGCAAGGAATTGGATAGAGAGCCATTGGAAGCACGAGAACTCGCTGATATATATCATAAATATGGTCATTTGGTCTTGCGTATTTGTCGCGAGATCTTGCGTCAAGAACACGATGCCCAAGACGCAATGCACGAAACCTTTCTCAAGTTCTGGCGTTACGCCCCAAAACTACGAAATCGCGAGGAGTTTGTGGGAGGTCTTCGACGGACCGCGGTCTCCTGTGCGATCGATTTGTTGCGATCGCGTAAACGTCAGGGACGCTACCAAGAAGCCTGGGCCGAGCTTCGTGAGGTCGTCCTCTCCGAGAGAGAGCAACACGACACACAACGTTTGTTCCAGCGCGATGTCATCAGTCTCTTATTTCGGGCTGTTAAGGTCGATGAGAGCACTCTCCAGATGGCGTACTTTTACTATATGGACGAGATGACCCTCGAAGAGGTGGCGGAAGCCACCGGTTTCTCTCGTCGCTCTGTGGGCATGAAATTGGAACGATTTCGCGCACAGGCGCTCAAATATTGTCGCAACCACGACATCTCTTTGTCATAAACGTGACACAAATGGTTACACCCAAAAGTCTCCCGATGATATCATTGGAAGGCATTGATATACCGGGGCTATACACTCTGGTGTGGACATGAGGCTTGAACACATGCACTCGTTAACACAACCGATCTCCACCAACACCGAGCGACACCATCCTTCGCGTATGCGTTGGGACATGTTTTTGCTCGAAGAACTCGCTGTCTCTGAACATAAACAGCTACAGGCTCACCTTGAGACATGTTCCCATTGTCAGGAGCAGGTTACGTCGATGCAGGCGGAGCGTAGAGCGTTTGAAGAACAGCTCGACATGAGCGCCTTTATGGGCGAGATGATGGAGCGAGAGCGCACATCATCCTCCTGGTCTTTCCAATGGGATATGTTGCTTCGTCCCTTTGTTTGGGGACCTTTGATGACCGCTGCGGCCTTTGCGTTGTTTTTTGGTATGCAGTCGAACAACAAGGTTGTGACTTCCCCCTATGGAACAGGGCAGCTCCAAAAACAATATCATCGTGCGGTCGGTGTGAAGGGGACGCCTGCGCTGTCGATCTATCGCTTTCGTGGTACACAACGTATCACCGCACGCTCAGGGGCGACATACAAAGAAGGTGACACGCTCGGTTTTGCCTACCGCGGAAAAGGATTTCGTTACCTGTTTATGGTCTTGATCGACGCAAAGGGGGAGGTGAGCTGGCTCTATCCAGGCGAAGACGGCAAACGTTCGATGCCGATCGCCTCCCACGGCCAACTCAAAGGAAGCATTGAGCTAGATGGTAGCAAAGGAAAAGAACGTCTGTTGACATTCTTCTCGATGAAACCGCTGACCAAGGAAGCTGTGAAGACACTTATCCCGCAAGTCAAAGAGACCCGCCGCATTCCCTCCAAAGATAACCCCATCTTCGCACATCACTTTTTGATCCAAAAATAACTACTTTACGATAGCTTTGTGGAAAATTTCGATGGGAGCAGGGGCTTCGTATGCTGCGCCGTCGAGGATCTGATGGCGACAGGAGGTCCCTGGCGCGAGGACGTCTGCTTCACCACGCTGTCGAACCGCAGGCAACAATACGATCTCGCCAATCTTCATCGACAGATCGTATTTGTGCGCTTCAAAGCCGAATGAACCAGCCATACCACAACATCCGGAGGGGATCTCTTCGACAGTTGTCCCTGGTATCATCTTGATCAGCTCCAGCGAAGGACCCGTCCCAACGAGGGCTTTCTGATTGCAGTGTCCGTGTACACGGTAGGTCTTGTCACTCTCCTTCAAATCAAAGGAGATCTCACCCTCGTTGACCTGTTGGACGATGAACTCTTCGATCATCAGACAGCGCTTGGACATCTCTTTGAGATACGCTAGCTCTGGAAAGAAGTCGGGATACTCATCTCTAAAGGTTAGAATCATCGATGGTTCCGCGCCAATCATGTAGGTGTCTTTTTGGACAAGTTCTTTCAAAAAGAACAGGTTTTTTCGGGCGAGTGATTTGGCGCTGTGTAGCAAACCTTTGGAGATCCGCGTCCGTCCATCGTCGCTGATCGGCGCAAGTTCGACGTGATAGCCTGCGGCTTCCAGGGTCTCGATGGAGGCTTTTCCGATGTGGGGTTCGTTGTAGTTGATCGCGACGTCCGCAAAAAAGTAGACGGTCTTGTTGAGCTTACCGGCGTTGGGGTGGCGTGCTTCTTTGGGGCGATGCAAAAACCACTTCTCCAGGGTGATGTCTGCGTAGACAGGAAAGCTCCTTCTTTGGTCGACGTGGAGGAGTTTTTCATTGAGCCACTTGATCCAGGGGTGACGCAACAGTTTGTTGGCGAGAGACGCGAAGGGCGCGATAAATCGATTCATCGTGCCGAGGTGTCCGATCGCGAGTGCGTGGAGGGGTGTACCGAGCAGATCCCAGCGGCGCTGTAAGTATTCGTATTTGATCTTGGCCATATCGACACTTGAGGGGCACTCTGACTTACAGGCTTTACATTCGAGGCACATGTCCATAGCGTCCCACACCTCTTGTCGTGTGAAGGCCTCGTTCGGACCGTATTGTGCGATCGCTGTTCGCAGGACATTGGCGCGACCACGGGTCGTGTGCGTTTCCTCTCGTGTACCTTGATAAGAAGGGCACATCGTCCCCTGTGCTTCGGGGGATTTGCGACATGCACCGGCCCCATTGCAAAATTCGATCGCGCGTAGATACCCATGTTGTTTTTCGAAGGTCATCTGTGTTGGGATGTCGTGGGTCACGTAATCAGGCGGATAGCGTTGATCTGTGTCCATCGGCAGGGCGTCGACGATCTTGTTGGGGTTGAAGATCTTGTTGGGGTCAAAGGCGTGTTTGGTCTCTTTCAGCGCGCCGTACAATTTGGGGCCAAAGAACTTCTCAGCGAATGGCGCACGTAGTCGCCCATCGCCGTGTTCTGCGGAGACAGAGCCGCCGTATTTGATCACGAGGTCGACGACTTCGTGGGAGATGTCGACCATCTTTTTGAGGTCTGTGGGGTCCTTGAGGTTGAGGATGGGTCTCATGTGGAGGACGCCGACAGAGGCGTGTGCATAGTATGTGCAGTTTGTGTCGTACTTCTCCATAATTTTCTGGAAGTTTTCGACATACTCGGGGAGGTGCTCAGGTGGGACACCTGTATCTTCCATGAACGTTGCGGGTTTTGCATCACCGGGCAACGCCATGAGAAGGCCAAGGCCGGCTTTGCGCAGCTTCCAGACTTTGTTGATGTCATTGCCCCAGAGTTTGGGGAAGGCGTAGCCGAGACCTTCGCGCTTGAGGTGTTCGATCAGGCCGTCCATTTTGGCCTCGATCTCCTTCTTTGAGTAGCCATAAAATTCGACGGGGAGGATGGCTTGTGGTTTGCCTTCGATGAAGAAACGCAGGTGACGTGCGGCGTAACTCTTGTCGGCGAGGTCGAGGACGACACGGTCCATCAGCTCGATGGCGCAGGGAGCGTGTTCGAGGGCGATGACAGTTGCGCGCAAGGCTTCACCTAGATCATCAAATTGAAGGGCGACAAGGCCGTTCATCTCGGGACGCTGTACGAGTTTCATACGCGCTTTGGTGACGAGGCCAAGTGTACCTTCTGAAGCGCAGAGTAGGCGGCTGAGGTTGAGTGGTTTGCGCTCGTCGATCAACTCGTCGAGGAGGTATCCTGTGTTGCGCCGGAGGATCTTGGGGTATGTGTCCTCGATGTCTTGCTTATAGGTGTCGATGATACGTGTGATTTCGCGGTATATATGGCCTTCGAGATCTTGTTGTTGCTTTTTGCGTTCGACCTCGGCGGGGGTTAGATCCTTGAATCGCACGAGAGAGCCATCGTGAAGGACGACATCTGTTTCAAGAGTGTGATCGACGGTTTTGCCCCAGTGAAGGGAGTGTGCACCACAGGAGTTGTTGCCGATCATGCCACCGATCATGGCGCGGTTGGAGGTCGAGGTGTCTGGACCGAACATCAAGTTTTCGTGCGCGACCATTCTGGTCAGATCGTCCTGGATGACACCGGGTTGGACGAGCGCCCACTCTTCTTCGGGGTTGAAGTCGAGCATCTTGTTCATGTACTTGGAGATGTCGAGGACGATACCTTTTCCAACACACTGCCCGGCGAGAGATGTGCCGCCTGCTCGTGGGATGATTGGGACGCCGTAGGTGGAGGCGACCTGGACAGTGCGGATCACGTCTTCTTCGTGTCGTGGGATGACGACGCCGTAAGGTTCGACTTGGTAGATCGATGCGTCCGTGGAGTAGAGCATTTTGGAGAGGGAGTCCGTGCGGACTTCGCCTTCGATGCTGTGTTGGAGGGCGGCAAAGGCTTCTTTGGCCGCAGTTGAACGGGACATGTGACAAATCTCCTTGCTGTATTGGTGTGTGGTCTGACACCAGCGGTGCCGCGCGAATATACCACACCCGATATCATGACACCAACAAACGCCACGTCAAGGATACAAAGTGCTCACTGTGATGTGTTTGTTGTTGGGAGCGAGCTGGGAGGTCTCTGTTTGGGGTGGGTCGCCAGATATCGCTGTAGCTGAAAAAGAAGACGCAAAAGCGAGCGGTAGCGAGGGAAGCGTTTTTGTCCTCTTTGGACGACCTTGAGAGACTCTTGAAAGCGTCCAAGTCGCACAAAGGCGACACCTAGATTGTAGTATGAAGAGGGTTCATGAGGTAACAACTCTAGCGCACGTTTTGCAGCCGAAAGGGCGCGGGTGTGTCGATGCAAGTTGATCAAACAGCCCGCGTAATTTCTCCAGGCACGTCCGTAAACTGGAGCGTAACGGGTGGCTGCTGCAAAGTACTCCAGCGCACCTTTGCATCCCTTTTTCATCCGGACTGCGTGTCCATAGTGATAGAGAATATGACCGTCTTTTGGACGCCTTTGTAGATCCGCACCGTACAATGACAGAGCGTCTTTCCAGTGCTTCGACTCTTGATGAAGTGTAACACCTGCGTAAAGCAACAAGAGGCTCCCAACACTGCCCACAAGCCAAAGAGAGCGAGCTGAGGCGTGTTTGCGTAGCCCATTCACAGCCAAGCCGATGAGCACGCAGAGTCCAACGGCAGGAAAGTACAAGTAGCGATTGCCCAGCAGTTTCAGTGTGGGGACGGAGACTGTGTAGGGAGACAGGCAGATCAAAAACCATCCAAGCCCAAAAAGTGCCCCTCCTGCGTATGTATTTTGTCGAAACCACAACCAAAACAGCCATACGATTGTGAGAAGCAAAACGCCGAGTAAAGTGAGCGTATACCACACAGGGAGCGGTGAATAGGATGCGATGGTCAAGCCATTCTGGAGGGTGAGGGCGTGCCAGAGATAGTGCCATACGATCGAGGTGTAGTGATGGAGGTGAGACCAGAGCGAGCTTTCAACAAGCGCTGTGCTCGAAGAGATTCCGATACTTGCGCGTATCAGGAAGACACTCCCGACACCCACTGTTGGCATGAGGAGCCATCCCCAATGCCAGGACTTTCGTTCGATGTTGTTGGGGTTCCAGAGCATGAAAATGGCAAAGAGACTAGGCATCACGACGTGAATCTCTTTGCAGAGAAAGGCGGCCATACTCAACAAGCCAGCACCTGCCGCCCTGATCCATAGATATCGAGGGCCGTGTTCCACGTCCTCTTGTGTGGTAGGCCAACACAAACAGGCGAGCAGCGCAAACAAGACACCGAGTGTGTCGTGTCTGCCTGTGAGCCACATGATGGGTTCTGTCATCCCTGGGTGGAATGCGAAAAAGAGTCCTCCCCACCAAGCTGCAAGCCGGTCGTTGAGCCAGCGCAACAACAATAGAAAGACACAAAGGGTTACGCTCATGTGCACGAGGATATTGACGATACGCGAGATGACGAGCTGTTTGCCAAAGAGCTGGGTTTCGAGCCAAAAGCTGAGCATCGCGATGGGATGGTACGCTTGGCCTTCGCGTCCCATCGCACCTTGCCATGTCCCGTGCAAAAAGACATCTCGCCAGCCCTGTGAAGATGTTAACTGTGCGTTATGTTGGACGAGAAAGACATCATCCCATACATATGTTCCAGAGAGAGAGAGGGCCAGTGTTGTGATGAGGCCGAGGAGGAGGAGTCCCAAGAAGAGAAACGTTGTCTGTCTGTGCTGTGAGATCGATGCTTTTGGCAAGTATAACCGCTCCATTGGCTGGCGGGGAAGTGATAACAAACGTTATCTGTTTGTCGTGGGTGTTGTCAAGGGAGTGTGGAGGGCCGCAGCTTATCTGCTGAGTGGGTGTCAGCTGTTGTTCTTCAACTCACGAATGGCACCGAAAACAGCTGCGGGATCGGAAGAGTCAGCGCCGGTGTTGGCTGCGGATTGTTTGATGGCTGGTTGTTCGACGCGCAAAAATGGATTGACTTGCCACTCAACACCGATTGTAGAGGGGATGGTGGGTTTGTTTTCTGCACGCAACGTTGCGACTTCGTCGAGTTTTTGTTGGATGATTGCGTTGTCTGGATCGACCTTTGCAGCAAAGCGCAGGTTGGACGCGGTGTACTCGTGACCACAGTACACCCGTGTTTCGTGGGGAAGGGCGCCGAGCTTTTGGAAGGAGGTGTGCATCTGCGCTGCTGTCCCTTCAAATAAGCGCCCACAACCGCCGTAAAACATCACGTCTCCACAAAACAGGTCACCTGTCTGCTCGAAGTAATAGGAGATATGTCCGTTTGTGTGTCCTGGTGTGAAAAAGACTTTGGCGGAGACTTCGCCAAAAGTGACGATATCACCTTCTTGCAGGGGATAGGTCATACCAGGAATGCGTTCTTTGTCGCTGTGATGCCCGTACACTTTGATTTTAGAGTAACGTGCGATGAGATCCCGGTTACCGTTGATGTGGTCCCAGTGATGATGTGTATTCAAAATGGCGACAGGGGTGACGCCTTTGGATTCGATGACTTCTATCATTTTGTCGGCTTCAGGGCAGTCGACGATTGCAGCTTTTTGGGTCGATTTGCAGATGAGCAAATAGGCGTAATTGTCCTGGAGCTGAGGGACCAGGACCACTTCGAGCTCATGCATGGCGCTCTCCAGTGGTTGAGAGGTGAACGGAGATTGTACTGTCTACCTGGATGTTTTCACGAGGGGAGAGATCCAAAGAGGGGCAGATCGGTTACCCGACAGATGGATATCAAAGGACTGGCAGACGTTGGCTTTGACGAATATGTACACTATATCGCGAAGCGACAAGCACAAACAAGAAGTTTTGCACAATGTTCGCATCTCAGCCTGCTCGGGGGGACTGAAATGATGCTGTATGTGTGCGTGTTTGGGGAGCGATGTACGGAGCAAAGGGGAAAGGAAAAAGGAGCAGAGAGAAGTGGGGATTAGTCGATGAGATCAGCTTTCCAGGTAAAGTTTCCGTTGCCGTTAGAGGCTGTACAGGAACCTGTTTTGCCACCATCTGAGGTGCCACAGCTAAAGGAACCATTTTTTCCGCGGACGACGAAGCTCGCTTCATCATTTTTTGCCGCAAATTCGAGGACAACAGTCCCTTCTCTGCCTTCAGGTCCTTTGACATAACCGACGACTTCGAGTTTCGCGGAGTTGTTACTGCCGTTGTAGCTCGCGCGGAAACCGCCTTTGCTGTGTGCTTCGCGACCATCGGATTTCTTCACGTGCAGCTCATAAGCGTAGACGACTTCGCCAGAGCGGCTGAGGCCAGACATGGAAGTGCTCGCTTTAAGTCCGAGCGCACCGTGAACACAGTTGCCTTTTGCGTCACAAGCGTTGTTGAAGACGATCTCCATTTGACCTTCGTCTCCGTTGAAGTTCATCAGACGAACAGAGACAGAACCTGAGCCAGGATTGGCGGAGAGGAAGCAGCCGAGGTTGACTGTGAAGGAGGCGTTCTCACCATCCGCTGAACCGCTGAAGCAGCCGGGGATCATCAAGGAACCTTTGGCCACGAGTCCACCTTCTTCGGAGAAGATCTTTTTGTGGGAGTAGTTGTCTTTTGTGGGGAGAACTTGTGTGACTGCCGGGACGATTGCTTTGGGGATTCCTGCGTTGACGAGGTAGTCGCTCAAGCTGACAGGGCGGAAGGTCTTGACGCGGACGAATTTGGTTTTTCCTGCGTCGGGCGTCAGGGACGTCGCGCTGCCTTTTGCTTTGTATCCAGACCAGGCCGATGAGGTGGTGTCTGAGGAGACATCGCCAGAGGGACTGGAGATGTTGGATTCTACTTCATCATAATCGGGGTGGGTGGGGGCACATGCAGTCATGCCCATCGAAAAGCTGACAACAGCAGCGAGTGCGATCTTTGTCCAGCGCATAGGGACCTCCATAAACAGGTGTTGGGTCAATATCAACGCGGTGACCCTTGATGGAAGAAAGGATTCTATCGGTGAAGATACTTACGTTGCATTCAAAATACTTGATAATCCAAACGATTATAAAAGATTCATTCATGTTTGTCAAAAGAGACTTCCAAGACACGATACCATCTTTTTGTGGGACCGTTTTGCCTTTAGCAATAACTATACCAGACGGCCTTTTATCCGCCTCGATCATCTGAGGTGAGAGCGCCGACATCCCCTACGCTCTGTGACATTTTGACAATTTCAGGACATCAGTGGTGCTTCTTTGCCATGTCTTTCCCAAAAAAGATCGATACAACAAAATGTTACAGACGGGCCAAAGGTGGAGTAAACATACTCCATGGGGTGAGGTGATTTATCCACAGATGGGGAGAGCTTCAGGTGGTGAGTTTGGCGCGAAGGCGCTCGGCGGATTGCTTTATGGTCTCATCGTCTTTGCAAAAGGCGAAGCGAAGGAAGTGTTTGGCGAGATGTTTGTGTTCATCCGAGTAAAAGTGAGAGGGTGGGATCGCGGCAACACCGACGTGTTCTGTGAGATATTGACAGGCTGCTTCGTCGTTGTCAAAGTCTAGTTTTTCGGTGTTTCCGATGACAAAGTAGGTTCCTTCGGGGACATATGGATCGAGCCCAACTTCGCGAAGGATGGCGACGAGTTGATCGCGTTTGCCCTGATAAAGTTGGCGTAATTCGTCGTAGTAGCCGTTTGTTTGTGAGGCCTCGATGGCCTCTGCGACGGCGAGCTGAAGGGGAGTAATGCCACAAAAAGGGATCCACTGATGGGCCATTTGGATGGCATCTGTCAGCGCTGGTGAGGCGATCGCCCAACCGATCTTCCAGCCTGTGACGCTGAAGGTTTTTCCCGCGCTACTCAACGTGACTGTGCGCTCCCACATCCCGTCCAACGTCGCGATAGGAATGTGTGTGGCCCCTTCAAAGACGAGTTTATCGTAGACTTCGTCGGAGAGAACGAGCAGATCATGTTCGATACAGATGTCCGCGAGCGCCTGCAATTCTTGCCGGGTAAAGCACTTCCCTGTAGGGTTATGGGGGGTGTTGAGCACGAGCATTCGTGTCTTTGGTGTGATGAGTGCGCGCAGCTCGTCGAGATCGAGTGACCAACCCTTGTCCTCAGTGGGGCGCAATGGCACGTATCTGGGGACACCTCCTGCCATCGTGATCGAGGCGGGATAGGAGTCGTAAAAGGGCTCGATCAAGATCACCTCATCGCCGGGGTTGATCAGCGCCTGGATGGTTGCGTAAATTCCCTCTGTCGCGCCGATCGTAACGGTTATCTCCGTGTTCGCGTTGACATCACGTCCCCAATCCTTTTTGGCTTGTTGTGCGAGCACCTGGCGAAGTCGTGGCATACCGCCGAGAGGCGCGTATTGTTGATACCCTTCGAGCGTCTGTCGCGCTGCCTCCATCACAAAGGCCGGTGGATCAAAGTTGGGAAACCCCTGACCGAGATTGATCGCGTTGTGTTGCTGTGCCAGGCGAGTCCAAACCGAAAAGACGGTTGTACCGAAACCTGCGATGCGTTCTGCTTTGATAGGTCTTGGAGAAGATTGATCTGCCATGGGACTCATTACCTTATCTTGTGTGTTGTGGACAATTGTGGTCTCGTTCTACCAAAGAATCCCCACCGCAAGCAAGGCGAATTTCTGTCATCGCGGAGTGATGAAGCTTACCTTTCATGGCTTGTGATCAGGAAGAGACTGCTCCTCTCACAAAGTCAATGTGTGATGACGATGTTGCATGTTGTCCACTTGTTCGGATACAAGGGTGTGAGCACGATTTCTGTCATGTCCAGAGAGAGCTTGTGTTATCTGCGTGGTCTGTTCACGTCACTGGAAAAGAAGCAAATAGGAGAGAATGAATGGGGCACGCCATTCACTTTTTGCAGCGGCTGGAGCGGCTCTCTGCCAGAGAGTCAGCGCTGGCACTGCGTTTGTACCGCCAGCCAGCGCTGGTCGCCGAGTGTCTGGCTTTTTGGCAGCCTCCCGGCGACGCAGAGCGCTTTGCGCTACCACTCACTGAAGGGACAAAGGGACCTTATCTGGTCGTCGCGCAAGATGGACACGTCGTGACCTGTCTCGCAAAAGGTATGGGGATCGGTGGCTTACCAACACTGTCATTTGGGCAGTTGAATGCTTATCTCGAACGAGCCTCACAACAGCGATCACATCGTTCCATCGCGCAAGAACTTGTCGGCGACGGCGAGATTGAAGATCTACTCTCGCGTATCCTCGTCGCTGGCCAAGGTCTTTCACGCGAAGAGATGTTAGGGCTCTCGACATTACAGCCGATGCTGGCGCTCACCTTCGTACGTGCGTTGTTCCAAGACTTCGATGACATGGAACAATGTCAGGATCAGTGGGCACCCAAGCTGGTCAAGCGTTTACCTGAGGACCTGTTGTTGCGGTATATGCAGCGACATTGGGGGCTCGGTCATCTGCTCGTGTTGTGTGCCTGGAATGGTGCATCCCCGCTTGGACCTTTCCTACAACTGCTCGATGAATGGACACCTCCTCCGTCACTCGCATGGCCGGTCTTTCGTCAAGGTGATCTTGTGCTCGGTGTCCGCGCTGTGTGGGCGATTGGCAAGCTCGGACGAGTGTGGTTGCCCTTTTACAAAAAACAACTCATCGAATCTTCTTCCGCGCTCGGTTGGCTCGAAGCCATTGTGATGTTGCTTGTCCTCTCTTTGCGCCATAAAAAGTGCCGCGCAGAGGTGCACAAGCTGCTCTCGCAACGTCTCGATATGCCTGATGTTGCAGCGATCCATTGGGGAGGGTTGCGAGATGCAGTCCACCATCTGTGTCTGCGTCTGATAAACGAACCTGAGACCCTAAAGGCCGAACAGTCAGCACATGCAAAGCAGATCTTTTGGAAGGTCCTCTCCGAGCGCGATGTCCCTCCACTCTACACATATGACACACCCGAAGAGGTCCCCATCTCGTTGGCGCAAGCGTTTTTGGCGAATCTCTCCATCGATTACTTGAATGATGGCAATGGCTTGCTCTTGCTCTTTCAAATGATACCGTGGCTGGCGTCGATTGACGCCGAGGCGCTGTACCTACCCAAGGGCTTGCTCGATGTGTTGGATATCACGTGGAGCGCAAGTGACGCGAAGGTCTTGATCGAACGCAGGCGACAATTTTACGAGATCTTCCACCAACCCAAAGTGTCACACAAGGTAGGACGCAACGAACCATGCCCTTGTGGCAGTGGAAAAAAGTACAAAAAGTGTTGCGCAAGAACCGGATGAACGACCCAATAGTAACTCCCATTAGAAAATATGTGTCACATCGAGAAAGATTGTGTTATCTCACAGGCTAGATCTATATCAACCAAAACATATAGATGATGGAATCGTGGCTCAAGAACCGACGTGTCGTTGGTGGAAGATAGAAAGGAACGAGCAAGATGGATTGTGCAAATAGCGAAACAAAGCCGATCTATGGCATCAATGATGAAGGCGTGATGACCCTCGCTGGGCATGATGTACGCGAGCTGCTCGCGAAGTACGGCAGCCCCGTTGTTGTTATGCTGGAAGATGTTGTGCGTGGCAATTGTCGGGCATATCGACAGCAAATCGAGCGCTATCCTCGTTCTCGCGTGTATTACGCATCCAAGGCTTTCTTGACGACGGGGTTTTGTCGTCTGATCGAAGAAGAAGGGATGTGTCTGGATGTCGTCTCTTGGGGCGAACTTCACACGGCCTTGTCCGCAGGTTTTCCTCCTGAGCGGATCTTGATGCACGGTAACGCGAAGACCGTCGACGATCTCCGCCTTGCGTTGGACGCTGGTGTCGGTCGTATCGTGATCGACAACCTCGACGAAGTGGAGCGACTTGCCTGGTTGACCGAAGAGATGGGCAAAGAGGTCAAGGTCTTTATCCGTGTGACCCCTGGCGTGAAACCTTCGACGCACAAATACATCCAGACCGGACAGGTCGACTCCAAGTTTGGCTTCAACCTCGCCGGTGGCGCTGCTGAAGAAGCTGTCAAACGGATCCTTGAGATCCCACGTCTGCACCTCGTTGGCTTACATTGCCACATCGGTTCGCAGATCTTCGACCTCAAACCTTACAAGATCGCGGCGCGAGCGATGATGGAATTTTATAAGCACGTCCAGCAAGATCTCGGCGCACCCCTCGATGAGCTGAATATGGGCGGTGGTCTGGGAATTCGCTATACACCAGATGACGCACCTCCAACTGTCAAGGAGCACTTGAGCGCGCTGAGAGGGCACATCGTCGAGCTTTGTGATGAGCTTGGTGTGGAGCTTCCGCTGTTGTGTGATGAACCTGGACGTTCAATTGTTGGGCGCGCAGGGGTGACGTTGTACACAGTACAAAGCGTCAAAAAGATCGAAGGTGTGCGCAACTACGCGAGCGTCGATGGGGGGATGACAGACAACCCTCGCTTTGCACTTTACCAAGCCGATCACCAAGTGTTATTGGCCAACCACATGAACGATCATGCTTCGATGTTGTGGTCCATCTCTGGTCGATGCTGTGAATCGGGAGATATGCTGCAAAAGGACGTCTACCTGCCAGACGTGAAGCAAGATGACATCCTCGCGTTGCTCTCGACGGGCGCATACACGTACAGTATGTCCAGCCATTACAACAGATTGCCCCGTCCTGCGGTCCTCTTGGTGAGTGAAGGCCGCGTCGGTGAGCTCGCTGCGCGCGATACACCAGAAGATATCACTCGCTTGGATCGTATCCCCGAGTGGTTGGAGCAAAAAGGATGACCACGACCCCTCGTATTGTCATGAAGTTCGGCGGGACAAGCGTCGGGACGCCTGAGGCGATGGAGCGAACGGCACGTCATATCGCGGTAGAGTCGCGTTGGCCTGTTGTTGTTGTCTCGGCGCTCGGTGGCGTGACCAACCTGTTGATCGACGCGGCTGAACGCGCACAAAGAGGTGAAGCCTACCAGAGCGTGTTCGACGAAGTGATCGAACGGCACCAAAAGATCGTCGATGTGCACGGGTTGGATCAAGGTCCACTCGTCGAAGAGTTGGCGCACAAGCTCGGACGGTTGCTCTCAGGGATCGAGATGCTCAACGAATTGAGCCCACGTACCCGGGACTTGCTTCTCTCTCTCGGTGAGCGAATGAGTGTGCGTTTGCTCGCTTCGATGCTCCGCAAGATGGGACTCGCAGCCAAAGGTTGGGACAGCTGGGAGCTGGGCTTGTTGACTGACGCGCGATACAACAAGGCGTGTCTGTTGCCCGAGTCCGATCCACGTATTCAAGAGGCCTTTAAGCAATTTGTGAAGCCCGGTGAGATCGCGATCGTCACTGGTTTCATTGGCCGCACGATTGATGGGGAGGTGACGACACTTGGACGCGGGGGAGGTGATCTCTCAGCGGCGATCTTTGGCGCGACCATTGGGGTTGAGGAGATCCAGATCTGGACGGACGTTCCTGGATTTTTGCGGGCAGATCCGCGTGTGGTTGGGAGCACTTCGATCATCCCTCACATGCGCTTTGAAGAGGCCGCCGAGTTAGCGTACTTTGGCGCAAAGGTATTGCACCCTCGTACCATCGAACCTGCACGACGACAGGGGATCCCTGTACGGATCTTGGGGACCTTTCAGATCGATCCTGAGCACCCTGAAGAGATCTACAAAAATGGAACGTTGATCGGTGTCGATGCGCCTCCCGAGCCGCTGCGGGCGATCGCGGCCCGTCACGATGTCGACTCTCTGCACATCCAGTCTTCTCGAATGCTCGAAGCACCAGGATTTTTGTCGAGAGTCTTTACGATCTTTGCGCGACACGGGATCTCAGTCGACGTGATCGCGACGAGCGAGGTCAGTATTTCGATGACCCTCGACAAGCACGATCAAGGTATGCACGAGGCGATTCAGGAGATCTCTGCATTTGCGGAGGTTGAACACGCTGAAGAGCGCAGTATTTTGTGTCTCGTCGGTGAAGGTCTCAAGACTGATACGACGCTGTTGGCTCGTGTCTTTGAGATCCTATCACAGCATGAGCTCCCTCTTCATGTGATCTCCCAGGGTGCATCGCAGATCAACATCACACTCGTCACAGAGCCTGCATTTGCGAATATCGCGATGGAGGTCCTTCACAAGGAGTTTTTCTCTGGGCAAGATGGTGCGACAACGTTTTCGGGGATCTTTCCACAGTTGTCCAAGTAACAGGGGGCTTGTTGAAGGCGGCTGGAGAAGGGGGAGGCGGTTGGCGAGCGGGGATCAGGGGCACATGATACCGTCATCGATCTTGCCGTTACAATCGTTATCTTTACCATCGCAGACTTCGGCTTGTGGGGAGGCTGAGGCGTAGCAACCTCCCCATTTTCGGAACACGTTACAGGTCTGGATTCCTGCTTTACATGTCCCTACACAGGTGTACTTTCCATTTGCGCCGAGAGTACAGCCCGTTGATGCGAGATAGCACTCTCTCGTCGTTTTGGGGGTACAGCCTGTACATATCTCGTCGACTTTTCCGTTACAGTCGTTGTCGATTTTGTCACATGTCTCTGTTTGTGGGATGACTTCACCTGTGCACATCGTCCATTTACCGACGCTACAAGTTTGAATACCTGCACGACAAGGACCAACCCCTTGGGTGTTAGGGGCGCCTGTGTAACAGGATTGAGAGAACCCATCGACATTTCCATCGCAATCGTTGTCTTTGCCGTCACATATTTCTTTGCTCGGTGTGACCTCGTTGAAGCAGTTTCCCCACTTGGCATCAGCACCACAAGTTTGAATCCCCGTTTTGCACACGCCTTTTCCACGTGTTTGTGCAGGACCTGTATAGCAAGGGCGTCTCGCGCCAGGTTGGCAATCTCCACAGACATCTTCGTCGATTTGACCGTCACAGTCATTATCCTGTTTGTCGCAGGTCTCTGTTTGTGGGGTGACCTGCCCTGAGCACGGTGTCCATAACCCCTTAAAGCAACGTTTTACGCCGGCTTTACAAGCACCTACGCCTTGTGTCTTGGTGGGGCCAGTGTAGCAGGTCTGTGGTTGGTCAAACTCATCTGTTTGGCCGTCACAGTCGTTGTCCACTCCATCACAATCTTCTTGTTTGGGGAGGACTTGTCCCTGACATGGTCCCCAAGTCCCGGCTGCAGAACACAGTTGCTTACCTGCTCGACATGCGCCTTGATTGAGCGTGCCCTCTGGACCGTTGTAGCAGGCTCTTGCTTCACCTGCCTTGCATGTCTCCTTGCCACAGTTGTCGTCGATTTTTCCGTTACAGTCGTCATCCTGTCCGTCACATGTCTCTTGTTGGGGCGTGACCTCACCGCGACATTGTGTCCATTTTCCGCTGGCGCAAGTGCTGTAACCTGATTTGCATGTACCGATTCCGAGGGTGGGGGCGGGGCCTGTGTAGCAGCGTTTGGAGAGGATCTTTTCGTCAACTTGGCCGTTGCAGTCGTTGTCCTGGTTGTCACAGACTTCGGGCTGTGGGACAATCTGGCCTGTACAAGCGCCCCACTTTTCGTCGAAGCAGGTCTGTGTACCGTCTTTACAAATACCAACGCCGCGTGCTGGTTTGGGGCCTGTAAAGCAAGGTCTTGTTTGACCATCTTTGCATGGGCAGCCCTCGTCAACTTCGCCGTCGCAATCGCTGTCTTTCCCATCGCAGAGCTCGAGCGCGGCGGGGCGGACATCACCTTCACAGACCATCCATTTTCCGTTTGTACAGGTTTGCGTGCCAAGTTTGCAACTGCCTACGCCGCGAGCGCTGGCGGGGCCTGTGTAGCATTCTCTTGTTGAGCCCTCTGCGCTACAGGGTTCGTTGGTACTCTGTCCTGGTTTTTTTTGGCAGAGACCGAGATCTGTCGCACAATGCATCCCTTCAGGGCAGTCAGTGTCCCGACTACAGGCGTAGTTTCCATCGAGCAGGGGAGGGGAGAAGATACATCCTTGGCTGAGCCACATCATCAAAAACGCGACCATGAGCAGCGGGGTATGGTTGCGTACATACTTGTGAATATTCATGAAAATGCCTCTATACAAACAAGAGCGAGCCTACACGCTGTGTGTCAGGCGATGAGTTTACTTACGTATACAATGTCTTTTGTCGACGTGCATTTTATCCTCACTTGCTTGAAAAACAAAATCCTAAGTTCATCGTGTTTGGATGATCTGTCCATCTTCAAGTGTGAATGGTAACCGTGGGCGTGCGATAAAGAGGGGTTGAATATTCCAGAAGAGAAGGGGGAGGGGGTGGGCGCGTTTGGATTCGGCATGATCGCGAAGTTGGATGTGAAGATGAGGTGTGGAGGCGTTGCCACTGTTACCTACATTGGCGAGATGTTGCCCTTGCTTTACCTTCATGCCGACACGGACTTTGAGGGAGTTGTGTTGCAAGTGAGCGAGGAAGGTGTAGCGTTTGGGTGCATGTTTTAGCAGGAGCATGTTGCCCCATCGTGGCGAAGGAGCGGGGTGTCCAGGTGGGCGGTCTGGGATATGCCCGATCGCCTTGAGCACAATCCCGGCAGCGGGAGCGTAAACTTTTTGACCAAACCCCAAATAACTCTTGTTTTTGCGCGGGCTGCCTCGGAGAATTGTGTTGTCCGGTGCGATCTTAATCAGGTCGAGAGCATGACGTTGTGGAACAAAAGGGGTCCCACTGTTTCGAAGTGCTAGGCGTTGTCTGTGGGGCATACCCGGGCGCGTCCCGCCTGCAACCCACCAGAGGCCACGCACTGGAAATAACCACTTGCGTTGAGGCTTGAGTGGTCGAGGTTTGATCGTAAATGTACGCGAGATCCGGTGTTGTTTACTCTTCAAAAAGATCTTTACCAACAGCGTGTCGATGTACGGTTTTACCGAGCGAATGGTGGGAAGAGGGAGATACAAGATCTTACCCGGTGGGAGTGTGGTGTCGTGGTGGGGGCGCCACGTCTGTGCTGTCGTCCATTTTTGTGCGTAGGTGAGTAGCTGTCTCGCCGTATACGTGAGGATGTGGGTCGAGCGCCCACGTTTGATGAGGTAGACCTGCATAAATTGCAGTTGGACACGTCTCTTGGGAGGGCACTTGAGGCTCATATCAAGTTGGAGCGTTCGGTGAGCTTCGTGCTGAAGCCAGTGGGGATGTTTGGGGAAGATATGAAGTCTTACATTGGGTGGAGGGAGGGGCTTGGAAGCCTCTGATGGTGAGGCCCATAGCGAAAGAAAAAACAATGACAAGAGCGCGATGAATGTATGCATACAATTTCTCCTGCGTGGTGAATTGACGAAGCTGCTTGTCCCACCCGGCGTTTTCCATCCAATGGCCTTAGTACGATGTGAGTTGGGGGGACGTCAAGTGGAAGCGGGGAGCGTGGTGGAAGCGTTGATGTATACAAATAGATGGGAATGGCCTTTGAGTCTGTTGATTGGAGTGCCAATCATGTGCTATATCTGCTTGTTGTGACCTGAAACCAAGTCGCGTGATGTTTCACGCTTTATACGAATAACAGTATGATATGTAACGATCTTCACTGAGCGAGTAAAGGAGAACGCTATATGCTCAATTTCGATTTGAGTCCCGATCAAGAGGAATTTCGTCAGCAGGTTCGTCGGTTTGCTGAAAACGAGATCAAACCTAAAGCCATTGAGTTGGATGAGAAAGAAGAGTTTAGTGTTGAGCTGACGCAAAAGATGGCCGAGCTGGGTTTGTTTGCCTTTTTGATCCCCGAAAGCTATGGGGGGGCAGAGAGTGATTATTTGAGCTACGTGATCGCAGTCGAAGAGATTGCACGTGTGGACGGTTCACACGCAGCGACGGTTGCGGCAGCCAACTCTCTTGGTGTGGGGCCGATCGTATACTTTGGCTCAGATGAGCAAAAACAGCGCTGGTTGCCTGAGCTTGCGACTGGAGAAAGTCTCGCGGCGTTTGGTCTGACAGAGCCTAATGCAGGCTCGGATGCAGGCGGTTCCAAGACCAACGCGGAGTGGAATGGTGAGGAGTGGGTGCTCAACGGGAGCAAGATCTTTATCACCAACGGTTCATCGCCGATGACAAAGATCGTCGTGGTACAGGCGGTCACAGGTGTCGATGAGAACGGTCGGAAAGAATACACATGTTTTCTGGTACCAACCGACACGCCTGGTTTTTCGGCGAAGACAATGCATGGCAAGATGATGTGGCGCGCGTCCAACACTGCGGAGCTGTATTTCGACGATGTAAAATTGCCAGAGTCGGCGATTTTGGGTAAACGTGGAGATGGTTTTCGCCAGATGTTGTACACCCTGGACAAAGGGCGTCTGAGCATCGGTTCGATGGGGCTTGGTGGCGCACAAGGTGCGTACGAAATGGCGCTCGCGTATGCGAAAGACCGCAAACAATTTGGCACACCCATCAGCAAATTCCAGGCTATTGGCTTCAAACTCGCAGACATGGCTGTTGAGATCGAAGCTGCACGCAATTTGTTGTACAAGGCGTGTTGGTTGTGTGATGAGAAGCGTTCCTTCAAGAAGGAAGCAGCGATGGCCAAACTTTATTGCTCAGAAGTGATGAAGAGAGTGGTTGCAGATGCCGTCCAGATCCATGGTGGATATGGTTTGATGAAAGAATACCATGTTGAGCGCTTTTACAGAGATCAAAAGCTGCTTGAGATCGGAGAAGGAACCTCTGAAATCCAGCGCTTGGTGATTTCGCGAATGTTGGGTTGCTAGACATCGACACAGGTGAGTTGCCAACACAGCGTAATGTGGAAACCTATTCGCTATTGACTTGTTTTTGGCTATCGGCGAAGATAGATGTTGTGAGTGCTCTTAATGTAGAAAGCGAAGCGAGGAAGAGATGGGCAACATAGCCATCGGTATCGATCTAGGAACCACAAACTCTTGCGTTGCCCTCGTCGAGGACGGGGCGCCCCGCGTTGTTCCTAACTTGTGGGGTGACCGTCTGCATGCATCTGTCGCCTTTTTTGGCGAAGATGGGCAGGTGATCGTCGGCAACGAAGCCAAGAGACAGGTGATTCTCAACCCCGGCAGGACAATTTGGTCTGTAAAGCGCATCATTGGTCGAAAGAGTTTCTCGGCCGAGGTCAAAAAGGCGCAGGCCATTTGTGCCTATGAGATCGTCGAAGGGCCAAACCATGCTGTGCGTATCGCAATTGATGGTAAGCTCCTCTCCCCCGAAGAGATCTCCGCATATATCCTCTATGAGATGAAGAAGCTCGCCTCCGAATATCTCGGAGAAGAAGTCACTGACGCCGTCGTGACCGTTCCGGCGTACTTTAACGACAACCAACGTCAAGCGACACAAGATGCCGGCCGTATTGCCGGACTCGGTGTCATGCGTATGATCAACGAGCCGACTGCGGCTGCACTCGCTTACGGTTATGGGCGCGATCTTCGCCAACGTGTCGCGATTTACGACCTCGGTGGTGGGACTTTTGATCTCTCGATCCTGGAGATCGATGGCGATATCTTCGAAGTCCTCGGTACGTCAGGTGACTCTTACCTCGGCGGTGACGACTTTGACCTGCGCTTACTCTCCCATCTCGCCGATCGTTTCTTCAACGATTATGGCGTCAATATCCGCAACAACAAATTTAATCTGCAAAAGCTTCGCGAAGCTTGTGAAGAGGCCAAAAAACTCTTCTCCACACACGAAGAGGTGCTGATCTCCATCCCCGACGTGTTTGAGGATGAGCTTGGCAATATGCAGCTTGAATATCTCGTCACACGCGAAGAGTTTAACTCTCTCGTCATGGATCTCGTCCAAAAGAGCTTTAAGGTCTGTGACGAAGCGCTCTACGCTGCTCGTTGTACAGTGCAAGATCTCGATGGTGTGATCCTCGTTGGTGGACCGACTCGGCTCCCCATCGTCCGAGAAGCCGTTGGGTATTACTTTGGTCGGACCCCTGATACCTCCCTCAACCCGGATGAAGTCGTCGCCCTCGGTGCGGCGATCCACGCCGCAGGGCTCAAACAAAGCAGCAGCCACACCTCTTCAACACACGCCGTCCCCGCACATTTGCTCGATGTGACACCACTGTCTCTCCAAATCGCGACAGTGGGAGGGTACACAGAGCGAATTATTGAGCGAAACACTCCCGTCCCCATCGAACGCTCCAAGATCTTTACGACTGTGCGAGATGGGCAAGAGAGAGTGCATATTCGCGTCTACCAAGGGGAGTCCAATCGAGAAGAAGAAAACGTTCTGCTCGGTGAGTTCATCTTCTCAGGTTTTCGCCTTGGGTACCGTGGTGAGGTCCAGATCGAAGTGACCTTCGCGATCGATGCGAACGGTCTTGTCCACGTCACTGCGCGTGATATGGAGACCAACAAAAGACAGCAGATCACCATCACGCTCTCAAGTAGCCTCAGCGAAGACGAGATCCAACGTATCATGGTGGACAATCAAGACGGATTGGCCCCTGCTTAATTTTGCACTCGGAAAGGCATGCCATGCACCGAACGTTATCCTTCCCCCTCATCACTCCTATTGCCAGATCTGGAACGATAACTTACAGCATTCTCTTCCCTTTCGATGTTTTGTACCTTGTGTCCTTGCAAACCACGGAGAGGAGACACAATGGATCTCTCTAAACTTATCGCGCTCGCGTCCAAAATCGATCAGCTCGACTACTACCAAGTGCTCGGGTTGCAACGAGAAGCCGACATGCGAGACATCCGCGCTGCATACCACAAACGCGCTCGCGCCATTCATCCTGATCTGTTCTACGAGCACCCCAACGAAGAGTTCCGCTTCGCCATCGACAAAATTTTCAAACGAGTCGCTGAGGCCTATGTGATCCTGCGTGATTCGGAAAAACGAAAGTTTTACGACAAAGGTCTTGATGGCGAAAACAAGCGTCTTCGGTATACTGACGTTGATGAGCAAGCCATGCGTGAAGAGAAACGACACGCATCAGGAAAAACACTTCAAGGCCGTAAGTACTATAAAGAGGCTGTCCGTCTTCACGAAGAAGGCAATCTCAAAAAAGCGATCCAAACGCTCAAAATGGCCATCGGTTTTGAAAGCGACAACGAATCTTTCCGGGAAGTCCTTGAACAATGGACCGAAGAGTAAAAACTCTTCACCAACTGACTTCCTTTTTTATGACCCGTAAAACTAGATAAAGGAGAAACCACGCATGAAAATAGAGATTCAATGCAAAGGGATGACTATCACCGATGCTATTCGCAACCACGTCGAAGATAAGGTTGGGAAACTCGAGAGGGTGCTTCCCGCAGGCGTTGAGCCCGTCGCTCACCTCGCCTTTGAATCCGAAGCTCATGGTGGTTCCTACTCCGCTGAGGTCAACCTCCGTGCCTGGGGACAAGACGTCGTCTCCAAATCCACAACCGATGACCTGTACAAAGCCATCAGCGAAGTAGCCGACCAACTCAATAAGCAGATCCGCCGCTTGAAAGACAAACAAAAAAGCCGCGTCAAAGGTGGAGCTTCTGTTCGACATCACCAAGAGCCCGTCGAACGCGTTGATGAACGCGAAGAGTATGAGCAAGAATACCAGGAGAGCCTGCGCACCACCGAGACCCAAGAAGGGTAACGCCGTCCAACTCTCCACCCCCACCTACACATCAAAACACATGTGACTCGGTGTGTTTTTCCCGCCCCACATCCCCACTCCCCTCGCACAAGAGTTTACAACATTTTCCCATGTTGGTGTCTCACCTCTTGATGAATCACGAGTTTTTGTTCCGTCTCTGATTTCGTACACTTGGCCTTGATTGGAGAGGCCCAATAGCGGTCGACATCGGTGAGGTGGGTTGCTTTTCTTACCTCATCTACCTTATCTTTATAGGACATTCAACTCAGCGTCATGACGAGCTTTGCTTTCATCTTTGTGACATACACCAACGGTAGCTCGAATCCTTTTCACAAGAAGCGTTGACGATCAGAAAGGAAGCCAGTCACATGAGCAATGTTTCTGAAGAACATACAGCCCCCTCCGGCTCCATGCTAGAAAGCATTCGTAAACACCACAACGTCGAAGAATATCGTGAACTTCATTGGGAAGGCACCTTCGAGGAATACCTCGAAATTGTCAAAAAGAATCCCTCTGTTACACGCAACGCCTTCCAGCGCGTCTACGACATGATCATGGAAGTCGGTACCGAAGAGTACATCGACAACAAGAAAAAGATCATCCGCTACAACTTCTTCAAAGCCGAACAATTCGGTGGAGCCGATGCCATTTTTGGTCTCGACATCCCTTTGATGAAGCTCGTCAACTTCTTCAAGTCCGCGGCTCTCGGCTATGGAACAGAGAAGAGGGTTCTCCTCCTCCACGGCCCTGTCGGTTCGGCCAAAAGTAGTATCGCTCGCTCCCTCAAGCGCGGGATCGAAGCTTACTCCAAAACACCTCAAGGTGCTTTGTACACCTACTACTGGACGATCCCACACGATGAAGATGAGCTCAAGGAGCTCTTCCCCAACGGTGTCGAGATCATGCCTTGTCCCATGAATGATGAGCCTCTTAACCTCATCCCCATGGACATCCGCAAGCAATTCTTGCTCGATGTTGGGATCGATCTCGATGCACATCGTATCAACCTACCCAACGATCTCAACCCCGCATGTCGCCACGTCTTCAACTCGTTGATGAACAAGTACGATGGCGATCTCGTCAAAGTGCTCTCCCATGTCACCGTCAAACGCTTGATCCTCAGCGAACAAGACCGCGTCGGGATCGGGACATTCCAGCCAAAAGATGAGAAAAACCAGGACTCCACAGAGCTCACAGGTGACATCAACTACCGTAAAATCGCGATCTACGGCTCGGACTCCGATCCTCGCGCCTTCAACTTTGACGGTGAGTTTAACGTCGCCAACCGTGGTATTATCGAATTTATCGAGGTCCTCAAGCTCGACGTCGCCTTCTTGTACGACCTCCTCGGTGCGTCACAGGAACACAAGATCAAACCCAAGAAGTTTGCACAAACAGACATCGACGAGGTGATCATCGGTCACACCAACGAAGCTGAATACAAAAAACTCCTCAACAACGAGTTTATGGAAGCACTTCGTGACCGTACTGTGAAGATCGACATCCCCTATATCACCCGTCTTCGCGAAGAAGTCCGCATCTACGAGCGCGACTTCGGTCAAAACAAGATCCGCGGCAAACACGTCGCACCCCATACTCTCGAAATGGCTGCGATGTGGGCGATCTTGACTCGTCTCGAAGAGCCCAAAAAAGCCAACCTCACGTTGCTGCAAAAGCTCAAGCTCTATAACGGAAAGAGTCTCCCCGGATACACCGAGGACAACATCAAAGAGTTGCGCAAAGAAGCACCGAGAGAGGGGATGCAAGGGATCTCACCTCGTTACATCCAGGACAAGATCTCCAACGCTCTTGTCTCCGAGAAGAGCACCACGAGTATCAACCCCTTTATCGTGCTCAGCGAGCTTGGTAGCGGACTCCGCCATCACTCTCTCGTGACCAACGACGAAGAGCGCAAGCGCTATATCGAGATGCTCGATGTCGTCAAACAGGAGTACGAAGACATCGTGAAAAACGAAGTCCAGCGTGCGATCTCTGCAGATGAAGAGATGATCGCGAAGATGTGCGCTAACTACATCGACAACGTCAAAGCATATACACAACGTGAGAAGGTCAAAAACCCCTTCACCGGACAATACGAAGAGCCCGACGAGCGACTCATGCGCTCCATCGAGGAGAAGATCGATATCGCCTCCTCGCGCAAAGATGATTTCCGTCGTGAGATCATGAACTATATCGGTGCTCTCGCTGTCGAAGGGAAGACTTTTGACTACCGAACAAACGAGCGCCTTCACAAGGCCCTTGAGCTCAAACTCTTCGAAGACCAAAAAGACTCCATCCGTCTCACCTCCCTCGTCTCCAACGTCATTGACAAGGACACCCAGGGCAAAATCGATGTCGTGAAAGAACGATTGATCCGTGATTATGGATACAACGATGAGTCTGCGACAGATGTCTTGAACTTCGTCGCTTCGATCTTCGCGCGTGGTGACGCAAAAGAGTAAGGTGAGCTTTACGTCTCGTGTGTTCATCTAAGCCCCGAAGAGGCTGTGGAGTGAAAAATCGACAGCCTCCTCGGTGTTCTCATCCTCGAATGGAAAGGTCTATTGGATGAAGATCAAGCAGGATCACAGTCGGTTTCGACAGATCGTTCGTGGGCAAATCAAAGATAACCTGCGCAAATACATCTCCCAAGGCGAACTGATCGGGCGCAAAGGGAAAGAGGCGATCTCCATTCCCTTGCCCCAGATCGATATCCCTCGCTTTCGCTATGGCTCGAAAAACTCCGGTGGACTAGGGCAAGGTGAGGGCGACGTCGGTGACGCCGTCCAACAAGGCGATCCCCAAGAGGGCGAGGGCGAGCCCGGAAAAGCTGGAGAAAATCCAGGTGAGCATGTCCTCGAAGTGGATGTCCAACTCGATGAACTCGCCGAGCTTCTTGGAGAAGAGCTACAGCTCCCCAATATCCAACCCCGTGGCGAAAAACAGGTCGCTGTCGAGAAGGATAAATACTCTGGTATTCGACGTGTTGGTCCTGAGTCCCTTCGTCACTTCAAACGCACATACCGCGAAGCGCTCAAACGTCAAGTCGCTTCCGGAGTGTACAAATCCAAAAATCCTCTCATCGTCCCTATCCGCGAAGACAAGCGCTTTCGCTCTTGGAAGACCACCTCTATCCCACAATCCAACGCCGTCATCATCTACATGATGGACGTCTCTGGTTCGATGGGTGACGAGCAAAAAGAGATCGTACGGATCGAGTCTTTCTGGATCGATACTTGGCTGCGCCATCAGTACAACGGGATCGAGAGTCGGTACATCATCCACGATGCCACTGCTCGTGAGGTCGATGCTCACACCTTCTTCCACACAAGGGAGTCTGGTGGGACGATGATCTCTTCGGCGTATCGACTTTGTCAGAGGATTATTGACGAAAACTATCCCAAAGAACAATGGAACATCTATCCCTTCCACTTCTCCGATGGGGATAACTGGTCACAAGATGACACCTCCCGTTGTATGGACCTCTTGCGCAATCATTTGCTGCCAGTCAGCAACATGTTTTGCTATGGACAGGTCGAGAGTCCTTATGGTTCTGGACAATTCCTCAAAGATCTCGAACAAGTATTTCCCGAAGATGATCGTTTGATCACTTCGGAAATTCGCGACAAAGATGCGATTGTGCAGTCTATCAAGGAGTTCTTGGGCAAAGGGATGTAGGGCCGACTTGTGAGCGGACAAACCAACTGAAAGGGATTTTGGACATGAAGTTTGGGCGACAATTGCCTGAGGATTTGCGTGAGCTCCAGATCGAGATGGAAGGCTATGCGCGTGAGTATGGTTTGGACTTCTTCCCCACCATCTTTGAGGTCCTCGACTACGATCAAATCAATCAGGTCGCTGCCTACGGTGGATTCCCTGTGCGCTATCCTCACTGGCGCTTTGGGATGGACTATGAGCGGCTCTCAAAAGGTTACACATACGGGTTGCAGAAGATCTACGAGATGGTCATCAACAACAACCCATGTTACGCCTATCTGCTCGAATCCAACTCGTACATCGACCAAAAGATCGTCATGGCGCACGTCTTTGGTCACTGTGATTTCTTCAAAAACAACGAGTATTTCAAGCACACCAACAGGCGTATGATCGACGAGATGGCCAACCACGCCATCCGTATTCGCCGGTACATCGACCGCTATGGGATCGATCGGGTGGAGGAGTTTATCGACACCTGTCTCTCTCTCGATAACCTGATCGACTACTATTCTCCGTACTTTGAAGACATGGATCTTCAAACCGAAGACGAAGATGAAAATGATGATGTCCCCCGACTCCTCAATGAGAGAGAGTACATGGAGGATTACATCAACCCTGCCTCTTACATCGAGGCCGAACGCGAAAAACTCGAAGCCGAGCGCGCCAAAAAGAAACGCTTCCCACGCAAACCCGTCAAAGACGTCATGTGGTTCTTGATGAAATACGCTCCACTGACTCACTGGCAACGGGACGTCATCTCCATTATCCGAGAAGAATCATACTACTTCGCGCCACAGGGCCAAACCAAGATACTGAATGAGGGGTGGGCTTGTCTTGCTCCTGACTCATGGGCGTTTACGGGCGATGGTATGCTTTCTATGGCAGAAGTCGTGTGGGAGAAAACTTCGGCCATATCGGACGGAGAATCCATTCGTGGGATCTATGGTCGGAATATTATTCCTGATCATCCGATGGTAACGTTAAAAACAAGGCGTGGTCTTGAGATTTCAGGCTCAAATAATCATAGGGTGCTTTTACCTGATGGTGAAACCTGGAAAAGGCTCGATGAGTTCTCTGTTGGAGATGCTGTTGGGATTTCTGGAGGAGCTGGTCTTTGGGCTCAGGAGAAGGTCAAGATCGACTGGAAACCTGCGCAGAGAGTGAGCTTGCATGATATTGCTGAGAAAGTCGGTGTCTCTGTGTGGACAGTCATCCGGCATCGAAAAGGGAAAACGACACAAAGCCAAGCTGCAATTGCAGCTGCGCTTGAAGTGTATGAAACGCCCGAAAATCAGGAACTCTCGCTCTCTTTGTCAAAGCGCCAACCTATCGAAGTTCCAGAGGAAGTTGATGTCTCTTTAGGAGCGTTTTTAGGTTACCTTATCGGTGATGGCCACATCAGTCGTGTAAAAGGACACCTTGGATTGACCTCTGGAGATGAAGAGCAGGCTCTTACCTTTCTCCAGTTAGCACAGGAGCTTTTTGGAGTCACTGCGAGTTTTTTCTTGGACGAAAATCGCTGGAGAGTATTGGTTCATTCCAAAAACTTGATGGACTTTCTCCAGGAAACTTTCAATTTGACAGATGGTCCTTCTGCTGGTGTTAAAAAGATTCCAAAGCAAATCCTGCGCTCACCGGAACCTGTCATTCGTGCGTTTTTGCGGGCTTACTTTGACAGTGACGGATACGCAGGTAAACAAGGCGTTATTTTAAGTACGAAGAGCGATGAACTCTCCGAACAAACGCAGTTGTTACTGCTCAATTATGGGATCCTATCTCGTCGTCGGAAGCTACAAGATGGTTGTTGGCATGTTCATGTTGCTGGTGCTTCTGCGCGAGTTTTCTCCGAGAAAATCGGTTTTGGACTGGTTCGAAAGCAGGAAGCATTGGATGCCTATGTCAATGATCGTAAGTGGTTCAAGAAAGAGTCATGGACAGATGAGATTGTCTCTATCGAACACGGTCAGGGTGATGTTTATGACATCTCCGTTGAAGAGACCCATCGTTATGCAGCGCAGGGGTTCATCAATCACAACTCCTATTGGCATGCCAAGATCATGACCGAGAAAGCCGCCAAGGACAGCGAGATCATCGACTTTGCAGATGCACACGCTGGGGTCGTCGCGACTTCGCGTACACAACTCAACCCATACAAACTTGGGATCGAGCTGCTGCGTGATATCGAAGAACGCTGGAACAAGGGACAATTCGGGAAAGAGTACGATGAGTGTGATAGCCTCTACGATCGTAACAACTGGGATTTGAAGCTGGGCAAAGGCCAGGAGAAGATCTTCCAAGTCCGACGTATCTACAATGATGTCACCTTCATCGACGAGTTCCTCACCCCCGAATTTTGTATGCGCCACAACATGTTTGGCTTTGATTTCAACAGAAGCTCCGGACAATACGAGATCTCTACACGAGATTTCAAAGAGATGAAGGAGAAACTGTTGTTCCAATTGACCAACTTTGGACAACCCTTTATCCGCGTGGTCGATGCCAACTTTGAAAACCGTTCGGAGCTCTTGCTCGGCCACAGACACGAAGGCGTCGATCTTCGTGTGGATTACGCGCGGGCCGTTTTGGAGAACCTCTTCAAAGTGTGGAAGCGACCCACCAATATCTCGACACGTATCGAAGGAAAAGGACGTTTGTTCTCGTATGACGGGAAGGAACACTCCATCCGTGAGTTTGATCACGTCGATATCCGTGATTGAGATTCGCCTACCTGACAGATTCCCCTACAGTCAAATGCCTGTACTCAATGCGCCTAAAATGTTTGTATGCTGTTCTTTGGGGGCGAAGGCTTTCCATTTGGTCAGTGATCTGATACAAATGTAAGGGTCCCTATCACTTCGAATTGTTGCGGGTTTATCGTGAGCGAAAAAGAAAATCAGTTTGGAGCACCGACACCTCGTCCTTCTGGTTCGCCTGTCACACAGGCGATGCAAATGGAGGATTTTTCGGATGTTCTCAACTTCAATAAGTATAAGCTGAAAGTCATCGAAGGTCCTGACGCAGGCAAAGAGATCGTCGCAGAACGTCGTGTCGTCACACTTGGTAGTGCGTACGATGGCGATCTCGTGCTTGATGATGTCACTGTCTCTCGTCGACACTGTGAAATTGTGTTCGATGGTGGCGGCTATCTCGTCCGTGACCTCGGCAGTAAGAACGGCACCTATATCGAATCTTTTCGTATCAAAGAGGGCTTCTTGCGTCCTGGATGCCGACTCGGATTGGGTAGCACCACAATTAGCTTTGAGCTCGTTGGTGAACAGATCAACGTCTACCTGAGTCGTGGTGACCGTTTTGGTGATCTTTACGGCCAGAGCCTTGAGATGAAAGAGGTCTTCGGGATCCTGCAGCGTGTCGCTCCGACAGACGCTACAGTCCTCGTGACCGGTGAGAGTGGGACGGGGAAAGAGCTCGCCGCACGCGCCATCCACAACCACAGCAAACGCGCCGATAAACCCTTTGTCGTCTTCGACTGTTCGGCTGTCCCTCGCGAACTGATCGAGAGCGAGTTGTTTGGACACGTCAAAGGAGCCTTTACAGGCGCCGTCCAGAGCCGTCCTGGTGCGTTCTTGTCCGCAAATGGCGGGACGTTGTTCCTCGATGAGCTCGGAGAGTTGCCCCTCGATCTCCAACCCAAACTGCTACGTGTGCTCGAAAATCGCGAGGTCAAACAACTCGGTAGCAACGAGACAAGACAGATCGATGTGCGGATCGTCGCGGCGACCAACAGACCCCTTGAGCAGATGGTCAGCGAAGGTGAATTCCGACAAGATCTGTACTATCGTCTCGCTGTGATCCAGGTCCCTCTTCCACCTTTGCGTCATCGACGTGATGATGTGGCTTTCCTGGTGGATCTGTTCCTGCGCGATCTCGGTCGCAGTGGACCGGGATTTGTGGTCTCTCACGATACGATGGAGAAGCTCAAACAATACGAATGGCCCGGTAACGTCCGTGAACTTCGCAACTACGTTGAACGGGCGACGATCCTTTCAACAGGTCGGCAGATCGACGCAAACCTCGTCCCACAAGGTGCAGGAGGACTTGGTGGACAGCAGGGTGGCAATGGTATCGAGACCTCTATCGATCTGAACGTGCCTTTCAAGTTGGCCAAGGAACAACTCATCGATCGCTTTGAGCAAGAGTACCTGATGGCGGCACTTGAAGCCCATGATTGGAACATCACACAAGCCTCACAACAAATCGGTATCCATCGAAAATCCCTCGAATATCTGATGAAAAAACACAGCTTGCGACGCCCTTCGTAAGCATATCGAGACACGTTACGTAAGGAGTGACGGCCATTAAAGAGCTTTTTGGAAATGTCATCGGGCTCAAGCCCAGCCAGAAAAAACGTCTTTCCACATTGTATCGACGAAAGCTGGCTCGCCAGGCTATGGCACCTCAACACTTTCTCCGCGCCCTCACAGAACTCTCCCACGAGATCGAACGCCAAGTCGGTGTTCTTGTCGACCGCAAGGGAGAAGTGACCTCTGTGATCGTCGGGGATGCACACCAAATCGTCATCCCCGCACAAGGTCGGATCCGCGAAGCCCACGGTCGTCTTCGTGGCCTTCGTCTTATTCACACCCACCTGCAAAATGAACCGCTCTCAAAGGACGATCTCAACGACCTCTCACACCTGCGCTTCGACTTTATGATGGCCGTTGGTGTGACGGAAGATGGATTCCCCGGACACATTTACTACGCCTATTTGTTGCCCGAAAATGCGGCGGGAGATCTGTGGAAAACGGAAGGGCCTCATACTGCAGCCGAGCTAGAGAAAGACGACTTTCAGTTTTGGATCCGAACTCTTGAGGATGAGTTTGCGCGTGCTGCGACGCTCGGGAGCGAAGTCGCTGACGGAAACAGAGCGATTCTTGTCGGAGTCTATCCTTCCAAGAAGTTCGATATAGACGCTCGAATGGGAGAGCTTGAGGAGTTGGCCAACTCTGCAGGGTTGTACGTGATGGGTCGGGTGATCCAACGACGTCCCAAGCCCGATCATCGCTTTCTTTTGGGGCAGGGGAAACTCGAAGACCTTATCTTGCGTTCGATGCAACAAGGCGTCGACATTTTGGTGTTCGATTCAGATCTCTCTCCTGGACAGTCGAGGAATATCGCAGACGTGACAGAGCTGAAGATCCTGGATCGCACACAGCTGATCCTCGATATTTTTGCCCAACGCGCACACTCTCGCGACGGTAAGCTGCAGGTCGAGTTGGCGCAACTAAAATACATGCTGCCGCGGCTCAATCGTATGAACAAGGCGATGAGTCGATTGACAGGTGGGATCGGTGGCCGTGGTCCTGGTGAGACCAAGTTGGAGATCAACAGACGTCGCGCACGTGAGCGGATCAGTCGCTTGGAGAAACAACTCAAACAGGTTAAGACCAGACGACAGGTCCGACGTAGCAAACGCAAAAATCACAACGTCCCGATTATCTCCGCCGTGGGGTACACCAACGCCGGTAAGTCGACCCTCGTGAATACCCTCACACATAGCGAAGTGGTCGCCGAAAACAGAATGTTTTCGACCCTCGATCCTGTCAGTCGACGGCTGCGCTTTCCCGAGGAACGTGAGGTCATTTTGACGGACACTGTGGGGTTTATTCGGGATCTTCCGCCAGAGCTAAAGGCTGCCTTTGAGGCGACTCTTGAAGAACTTGAAGATGCCAACCTTTTGCTTCAAGTTGTCGATATATCGGATTCTTCATTTACAAAGCAGATCGAAGCCGTGGACGGAATCTTGCGTGAACTTGAGCTACATCAACTCCCACGGCTGCTGATCTTGAATAAGATAGATAAGATTCCAAAAGAAGAAGCAGAGAATCTCTGTCGGACACACGACGCGATCGGGGTGTCTGCCCTGGATCGAGAGACACTGCGACCCCTTTTGGAGGTGATAGAGATGCGTCTATGGAACCATAATCGCTCGGTGGATCGGGGATACGAAACACAAGTTGAGGACGCGGACACCGACACTGTTATTGAGTGAGATCAATTTGATTGATGAGACCGACTTCATCTGTGATATCTGACGTCTTTGTTGGTTCTCCTTTGATCTCTTGACGAAAGCCAGGAGTGTGACATGCCAAAAAAGAAAAAACAAAAGAAGACAAAAAGCCGTGCCCAACGTTCTCATGAACGTAAATTGAAAACCTCCAACAAGAAGAGAAACACCGGTGGTGATTCGGGAGGTGTGGGAAACTCCCACGGCTTAATCGGAAGTATGCGCGGGACGATGCAAAATGCTACCTCTGGGAAGAGTGAGAAGGCCAACGCCTGGATCTCGGCGTTCTTGTGGCTCGCGGTGGTTGGGGCGGGTGTCTTTGCATTGTATCGATTTGGGTATATCAAGTTTTAGTCTACACCGCGGCAACGGGAGGACTTTGTCGATGGTGCGATGGGGTTGAATGTCCAGGCTCTGTGAGTGATGTTGTATATGCGCATGGAGTCTGTACCCCCTTCTTGAGGGCTTCTGGGGAGTCTGTCGGTCTTTCTTGACTTTTCATCTACAATTCGACTATTCTGAAAGCCATCATGGATGCCGATAAGTCCTTTACCGATGCAGCCATTTGTGGTGTTGTGTTCTTGTTACGTTATTGTCCCAATGAAGGAGATGTAGTTCATGAAGCGTTTGGTTCAGATGTCGATGCTGGCGACCTGTTTGTTATGGTCGTGTGCTGCAATAGCGCAAGACGATCCCGATGAAAACAAGCAGGAGAAAACTGCACCTGCACCCACACCGCCTGCAGATGCAAAAAAGCCTGCTGACGGACCTGGACAAGGCGGCACCTCCTTGTCATTCTCTCCTCGTGCTTCCTGGAACAATGCTCCTCGTGAGTATCTCGTTCAACCAGGTGACACATTGTGGGACATTTCCAGACGCTTTCTCGGGAGTCCCTGGTTTTGGCCGAAACTGTGGTCCAAAAACCCCCACATTCAAAACCCCCACTGGATCTTTCCTGGTAACCGCATTCGCTTCCGCAAGGGTGAGATCCAAGTCGTGCGAAAGAAAGAGCAGAAAGAACTCCCCGACATCATCAGCGGGAAGGGCAAGCTCGATCTGACCGACACAGGCATCTCGATCGCAGGCGGTGGTCTTGGTTACAACGGCTTGTTACGCAAAGAGCTGCGCGCGCGTCGTGACAGCTTTATCGATCGCAAAGGTTTGAAAAAAGCCGGACGTATCATCGGCGCTCCCGAAGGACAGACTCTCATCACAAAAAATGACACTGCCTATCTCTCCTTCAAAAACTTGCGCAACGTAACAGCTGGTGAAAAGTACACGATCTTCCGTGTGATTTCGAAGATCAAAGATCCCAAAAGTGGTCGCAATGTTGGATACATGATCCGCTTGCGTGGTGTTTTGCAGATCTCCGAGCTGAAGAAAAAACTCGCTGTCGCACGTGTTCTCGACGCGTACAGAGAGATCGAGAAAGGTGACCTTGTAGGTCCCTACATCAGCAACCGCCTCACTGTTCGTGTTCGACGCAACGAGGCGCTTGTCAAAGGTTACGTGTTGCGCGCAACCTCAAACGTCACGCTCCTCGGACAGTTCTACCAATTGTTCATCAACAAAGGAAAACGACACGGTGTGCGTCTTGGAAACACATTTGATATCTATCGCATGGGAGGGGGACGCAATCACCCTGCAGTCGCTGCAAAAGAAGATCCCAATCCCAAAGTTCGACAGAAGATCGGTACGGCGATCGTTATCGATGTACGCCTTGATACTTGTGTCGCTGTCGTGACCCAGAGCTTGCTCGAAATCCAGGCCGGTGATAGTGCCGAAACCAGCCTCATCAACTAAGACCCCTCAAACAAACCCGCTCTTCTGCTCTCTTGTCTTTCGTTTGATTTGTCATCATCTCGACACGATGCCTTCCCCAACAAGCCATGACGAAAACCTCGCCTGCTTTGATGTGAGCATCAAACAGCTCCATTCATGAACCGTTCGTGTTTTCGCATGAATCGGATTTCTTTGGGACTCTTGTGTTTGCGGTGGTCCGTTTGTACAATGCCTTTAGAAGAAGCTGCGCCCCCAGCCCATTTTGAAGTTCCCCCTTGAAAGCGGTACACACATGATTGGTAAGATCCTCAACAATACGTACAAATTGGAAAGAGCACTCTCAGAAGGCGGAATGGGGCAGGTCTTTGTCGCTTCTCACTTGCGGATCCCTCAACGTGTCTATGCGATTAAGCGCCTCCTACCCGAGCTTGCTGCTTCACCTCGTTTTCGTGAGCGTTTCCAGGCAGAAGCGCAAGCGATGATGGAGTTGTCACACCCCAGTATCGTCAAGATCGAAGACTTTCTGATTGAAGACGACACCTATTTTCTCGTGATGGAGTTTGTGGAGAGTCGCTCACTTGAGGAGAAGATCCTCGAAGAGAAGCGCATTGGACTCGAAGAGGTCCACACCTACATGATCCAACTCCTCGATGGATTGGAGTTTTGTCACCAAAAAGGCTTTGTGCATCGTGACCTCAAGCCTTCTAACCTCCTGCTCACCAAACAAGGGGAGCTCAAGATCTCCGACTTTGGGATCTCCCGACAAGAAAAACGTCTGGACGGGAAAAAACTGACCGCGACCGGAACGGTCCTTGGGACGCCTGAGTACATGAGCCCTGAACAGATCATGGGCGGAGATCTTGATGGTCGAAGTGACCTCTATTCTACCGGGATCATCTTATTTGAGATGCTCACAGGACACTTGCCCTTTGTGCGTACGGCTGATCAGCAAGGTACTTACTCTGTGATGTTCGCTCATATCAATGAGGAACCCCCTCCTATCACAGATGTCTCCATCCCTGCATATCTTCGCTCTGCTGTTCGGTATTGTCTGGAAAAACACCCAAGCGATCGCTTTCAATCTGCGCGTGAACTCAGAGAGTACTTGGAAGACGGGTATGCTGAGTTTCATGAGAAAGGTGAGCTGCCAACCTCATCATCTTCTGGGCCCGATCTTGCCTTGCCAACACCTGCACAGAAACCTGGTACCGTCCAATTTGTTCGCGGTGAGCAAGCACCTGTCGCAACACCAACACCAAGAAAAACGGTGGACACTGAACAAGAGTCACAAGAGGTCGAGGTGATCGAAGTCGTCTCTTCCAGCCCTTCTGTAGAAGAGGCCTCGCCCGTTGTTGATGGGGATGGTGAGGAAGAAAACACCGTGCCTGAGCGCGAAGCTTCGCGCTCCTTTTCGGGTACATTTACGAGCATCGCGTTACTTTTGATTGTGCTTGTTGGCGGTATTGGCTGGATGATGCGTACACGCGCTCCCGTCTCTGGTGACGAACAACCACAGCAAGCAGGACAACGAGATGCTGGACACTCCTTGTTAGGAGAGCGGAAACAGCAGCCAAAGATGCGCCCCTCACGCTACCCAAAGCTGCTCCCTTCTCAACCAGAGAAGACTCGCCGACAACCGCCACCAGTTCGTGTTCGCAAAACACCCGGTGGGCCTGACTTAAACAAGTGGCCTCGGCCTGTCTCCGAAGAGTGTGCCGTGTTGCTCCGTTCTTGCATGGAGAGCTGTTACAAGAGACAAAAGAGCCAAGACTTTGCGCCGGCAAAGGCGTGCCGCCGGCATTGTTGGAAGTTGCGTCTGAGAGGACCTTATCGAAGATTTTGTAAGGACTCATAAACATCCACATCGCGCTCTGGTTCGTAGAGGTTATGAACACTTGAGTTGTGGTTCTCTGGTGGATTCTTTTTTTATAGTTTATTTTTTGAACGAGAAACAAACAGCCTGGAAGGTTTTCCAGTGAGGTAGTGTTTTTTGGGCTGAGTTGGCATATCGGCCAAATGATCGTGTTGCCTTTGTGGGTGTGTGGAGAGGCGAATTGTTGATTGTATTGGACATACGACATCAGCGAGCAACTACTTTGAGCTTATGGCTCGCGTTGTGTTGTCTGCTATGGGCGATGGCTTGCTCTCCGGCGAATCATGAGAAAGTCGATGAGACGCCTTTTTCAGATGCTGGCCCGCAGGATGGCGTTGTGGGGGATCGTAGGGCTTGTCAGAATGACTTGGACTGTCCGAATCCACAACACATTTGCAAGTCAGGTGTGTGTGTGGATCGACGTGGTTGCAAGGTCGATGCGGATTGTAAGGATCCAGCACACCCCAAGTGTCTGGATGGGATTTGTGATGTGTTGCCCCCTGAGTGCCGAGCCGATACAGACTGTCAGGATGCTTCAAAACCCTACTGTTTAGAGGGGCGTTGTCAGGCGAAGACATGCCTCGTTGATGCCGACTGCTCAGAGCCTTTGAGGCCTTTTTGTGTTGCAGGGGTGTGTGCTGCGAGCGCAAGCTGCACGAAAGATCTCGATTGTAAGAACCCAAAAGCACCCCTTTGCCGAGATGGACTTTGTGTCGCCAACCGAGACTGTGTAGAGCACGCAGACTGTAAGAATCCACAAGCGCCTGTGTGTCTCTCTGGGAGCTGTGTAGCAGAGTGTTTGGTCGATAAAGATTGCAAGGATTTGTCGAGACCCTGGTGTGTGGATCGTCGCTGTGTCTCTGGGGCACAGTGTTTCCAGGACTGGGAGTGTCGAGAACCTGCCTTACCTGTCTGTCGTTCCGGGCGCTGTAGTCCGATGGGTGTGGAGTGTTTTAGTTCTTTTGACTGCAAAGAGGGTGCGCGTCCACTTTGTTTCGAGCGTCGCTGTATCGCGGCGGAGTGTCGCCGGGATGCGGATTGTATGCTGCCGAACAAACCGCGTTGTCAGGAATACCGATGTGTCCCTGATTGCCAAAGTGATGTGGATTGTGGGAGCGGTCAACAGTGTGCAAACGGTCGTTGTACACCACGGACGGAGTGTCAAAGTGATGCCGACTGTGTAGACCCTGCTCGCTCGATTTGCTTTGCAGGGGTTTGCTCACCTCCATTACCTGAGTGTCAGGAAAACCTCGATTGTTCAGATATCTCCAAACCCAATTGTGCAAGTAATCAGTGTGTGCTTGAGGCGGTCTGTCAGCAAAATAGCGATTGCACAGAGAGCGCACGTCCACTATGTGTTTCTGGTGTATGTGCGCCAAAGAGTGGTTGTAAGCTGGATTCGGACTGTAGAGATAAGAGCAAGCCATTTTGTGATGTGCGCACTGGAAAATGTGGCCAATGTGCGAGTCAACGGGACTGTGCGAGTTGGCAATTCTGTCACGCGACGGCGCTGACATGTGCGATCAAGCCAGGCTCGTGTGCTTCTGACTTTGATTGCCGTGGTGTGTTGGGAAAACCTTTTTGTGTCGCGAATGTATGTGCTCCATGCCGAACGGGTTCGGACTGTAAGTCGTTGCACGAATGTCAGGCGAATCAATGTGTCTTTGTCGGTTGTAAGAGTGATACAGAGTGCAAGCCCAGGGTTTGCTCTTCGACGAAGAAGATCTGTGTGGAGTGCACAACGGATCGTCATTGTGGGAGCAACGCACGTTGTGATCAGACACTCTCTCGCTGTGTACTGCGTGCAGGGTGCACAACGGACTCCGACTGTTCAAAGTCCAAACCCGCGTGCCTGTTGGCGAGCAAGTCGTGTGTGGAGTGCACGGATAATTCGTACTGTCCGAGTGGATATCAGTGCAATCAGAAGACCAATTTATGTGTCAACTGTACATCGACATCGGATTGTTTGCGGGGGCAAGTCTGTTTGGGAGGGAAGTGTACGGTTGGGTGTGTGGCTGACAAAGATTGTCGCGTCGGAAAGATCTGCCAACAAAATCAATGTGTCGATGGATGTCGTCGTACTGGAGATTGCCAGAGTGGTTACACCTGTCTCAACAATCTCTGTGTGGCTGTGTGCAGTCCTGATACGACGGGCAATGGCTACGATCTCAAATGTCGCTTGTTGGATAGCAGCAAGCGGTATTGTAAGCCTGTACTGAATCAGTGTGTGCAGTGTTTTGCCAATACACATTGCCAGTCTTACGGGAAGGATCGACCTGTTTGTGACCTGAAGACGCATACTTGTGTGTGTAATGGTGACAGTGATTGCACGGCGTCATCGAATTCGACGAGTGGGGCGTGTGAGACAACATCACGTCGTTGTGTCGAGTGTACCAACGATACACATTGCCGTCGGGGATACATTTGCAATGCGTCCAATGTGTGCGAGTTGGGGTGCCGAAAGGATCTGGATTGTGCAGGAGGCCAAAAGTGTTCGTCCAACAAATGTGTGGAGTGCACGAGTGATACAGATTGCCAGGGGCGTTCGCGTCCTGTGTGTTGGAAGGGGGCGTGTGTGGAGTGTGGGGCAGATAAGGATTGTCCCACACAGACTGTATGTGAACCAGCCCTGAAGCTGTGTTATCGGGCTTCGGAACCTATCCAGTGCCAGCCTTGTGCGCAAGGTGCGCGCTGTGCAGTTGGGCATCAATGTGTCAGGGCAGTGATCAGCAGCAAGGCAGCGGAGACCGTTTGTTTGCGTCAGTGCAAAGCCAACGCGGACTGTCCTCGCGGGTTTACATGTGGAAGTCCTAGCCGTCCTTCGTTACAAGGCTATTGCTGGCCAGCGAGCGGGACCTTATCTTCTTCTTATCGTTCGTGTCGTGGTGTGTTTGATATCGGAAAGGTTTGTGACAGTAAAAAGACAACGACCAAGACCTGTGGCCTCTCTGGTATCACGATGAACACCTACTACACAGATGCTTTTTGCTCAACTCTCGAAGGCGGTGTGTGTCGGGTGGGTTGTCGCTGGCAGGGCGATTCGTGTCCTGTAGGTTATCGTTGTGGTTGTCCTTCGGGATATGTTCCTTATGGGAGTTACAGCTGTCGTAGCGCTTCGGGGACGACGTTGGCGCGCTGTGTCCGGTGAGGAGTGTTTGTCTCCCTTTGTCTGAAGGGGAGCGAGCAGAGCGCTGTTTGTGGTATGTAATGGATACCTGATAAAACAGCATTCCGATCCACCTTCAACGATAGGATGGTCCATTTGCCATGGGACGTTTGATTTCTTATTTATTTTCCCCCAAAAAGTTGTTGGAAGCGATCCGCGAGCACAAAATCCAGATCAAGGGTTTCTTTGTGTTGAGTCTCGCCTCCGTTTTGACTCTTCTTACAGTCCTGCCGATCTTTGGTATCTTGTTGGCCAAGATTATCGTGTCTGGGGTGTTGCCCTGGTCCGCTTTGTGGAAGGCGTTTAAGACAACCGCAGTGTTGATGATGGGGATCCCACTTATCAAGTGGCTTGGGCAGAGCTATGTGATTCGCTTTCACCTACGTTCGAAGCAGTATGTCGAACAAACACCGACGTTTTCGGTGATCTTGTTGGCGCGTAGCTTTGGCTTGTTGCCGATCATCTTGTTGTTGCCTTTGAAGGTGTTGTTGTTGCCACCACAAGATATCGTCTGGCACCTGTTTTTTCCTCCCGTGACGTCGATTCTTTTGACGGGGATTGAGCAGGTCGCGACGTTGCCTGCATGGTCCATGTTGGATTTCTTTGTGTTGACGCGTGCAGCGCCGTATGTGCGACCGAGTTTTTGGATCTCTGTGGTGATGTTCTTCTTGACGTTCTTCTTGACGTTTCGAAAAATCCGTCAGCTCAGTGAGCTGCCGTCGGGGTTTGTCTTTGGGAGAGTGTTGTTGGCGGTGATCTCTTGGGATCTGTGTAGTTTTGGTGTGTTGATGTTGTTGCCAACGATATTGTGAAGGGGAGGATGAGGGGAGGGGAGTGGGTCGAGATTAGTTGTTGATCTTGATATTTTTGAGCATATCGCCGAGCGTTCCGAATACTTTTTCGGAGGACTCGTTGGAGGACGAAGCGGCGCGGTTGTTGTTTCGCGGTGCTTGGCTGCGTTCGCGTTTGGGTCTGGAGGCACGAGGTTGCGCATTCGCAGGAGCATCTGTGAGTGCTTTGATGCTCAGGCCGATGCGGCGCTTTTCGGCGTCGTTGCGGATCACTTTGACTTCGATCGTTTCACCGATATTCACGACATCGTTGGGGTGTTGGATGTGCTGGTGTGAGAGCTCAGAGATGTGGATCAAGCCATCGATTCCAGGAAGCAACTCGACGAAAGCACCGAAGTCCTCAACGCGGACAACTTTTCCATTCACAACCGCATCTTCTGGGAAGCGCTCGATCGCTTGTTGCCAGGGATTTTTTTCGAGGGCTTTCATCGACAAGGAGATACGTTGTTGGGTGGGGTCGACTTGAAGGACTTTGACTTGGACCTTCTGCCCTTTTTGTAAGACGTCTTTGGGGTTGTTGGTTCGTTGATGGGAGATCTCGGAGACGTGGACAAGCCCTTCGACAGTTGGTGCGATCTCAACAAATGCGCCATACGAGGTGAGAGAGGTGACGACACCTTCGTGGTCGCTACCTGCTTGCAGGTCTTGGAGGAACGTGACTGCAGACTCTTTGGCCTCTGCTTCGAGGATGGCACGGCGTGACATCACGATTTGGCGGCCATTTTCTTTCCACTCAAGGATGTGGAAGGTGAGGGTCTGACCGACGTATTTTTCGATATTGTCACAGTAGCGTAGCTCGATGTGAGAGGCTGGGCAGAAGGCACGACGCCCTTGAAGGCGAAGTTCCAGACCTCCCTTGTTACGTGCGACGACCTCTGCTTCGAGGGGCTGCTTGGCATCAAACGCGGCTTTTAGAGAGGCGAGAAGTTGCTTCTCTTCTTCGCGTTTTTTGCGCTCTTCTTCGGCCTTGGCGGCTTTCGCTGCAGCCTCAGCGGCGAGCTCTTCCTCACTCTTTGTGGGGGCTGCGACGTCTGCCTGAGGGGCTGTTTCAGCTTCAGCTGCGGCTGCTTCAGCGGTAGGAGCTGAAGCTGTGGGAGTTTCTGTTGTAGGAGCTTCAGCGGTGGCGGCTTCAGTTGTGGTTGTCTCTTCTACAGGCGCAGCGGCAGTTTTTTCTGTCGATGCAGTGTCTTCAGTTGTGGCTGTAGCTTCTTGTGTGGCTGTGGCTTCTTGTGTGGTTGTGGCTTCTTGTGTGGCTGAAGTGGCCTGTGTTTGTACCTCAGGGGAGGGGGTGGTGTCTTGTGCTTCTGTGGTTGTTTGCGTTTCTGCTGTCATGGTTGTTTGAGCTGCCTCGGCGTCGTTTGTTTGAGTGGGTTGGGTTGTGGTTGATTTGTTTTCTTGTTTATCCGACAAGAGGGTGGAACTCTCCATGATATCTCTCCCTGGATATAGACCTGTTCACGTTACAACAATCCATCAATAACTTCATTGCAAGTCTGAAAAATGATCCAAATGCACTTTCTTTTTGTCGAAAGGCTACACTTTCAGGATGCAGAAGGTGGGGTTAAGGTTTTTCATACTGAGGAGGAAATCCTGCTTCTTTCCATTGTTTAAATCGTAAACGACTGTTTTGACGGAGAGATGCGTTGTACACCTCAGCGAAGTCGACGACGACAGAAAATTGCTTTACATAGTCAAAGGGAGCTTCTCGTCCGAGGACGATGGCCTGTGCACCTTCGACTTGAAGATCTTCGTGTGAGATCATGATTGTGTGACAAGAGACATCACAAGGATAAATGGCGTGGGGGATAAAGCTTGTTTTGTCGAAAGTCCAGAGCAGTTGATCGAGTTGTTGAGCGTGTTCGGGATCGCGAGCGAGGATCAACGTCTGGAGTGATTGTTGGTGGAGTTGTTTGACCTGTTGGCAGACGGACAAGTCCTTTGTTGGGGTGTCCAGGTGGATAAATCGGACTTGAGGCATGGTAACAAATTGCTCCATGAGGTCGAGAAAACAAGACAAAACTACACATCTTTTGACGTCGTGCGACTACTATGTAGGACATAGCATGGCATTTGTAAAGTGTTGGGGGAGAAACAATTTGGCAAACTCCTTGGAGACTGACAAAACCTGCTTTTTTTTGGAAAGGTTGGGCTGGTCCTTGCATCCGTAGAAAAATATGATATGTTCTATATCTCGAAAAAGAGAGCGTAAATAACAATTATAGAAGAAGCCCGAGACAAGGGCACTATCGCTCCAAATGACACAGTCACACCTTGTGGAGCATGGTTTTTGCGACGAGGAATAGGGTTTTGCTGATCGATTTACATGTTCATTCTCATCATTCCATTTCTGGTGTTCTTGAGCCCGAAGAAATTATTTTGCGTGCCAAACAAGTCGGACTTGATGGTGTTTGCTTTACCGAAAACCAACCCTTCTCGGAGTGGAAAGAGTTAAAAGAGCTCGGGAAAGTGCACGATGTCGCGGTATTTGTTGGACTTGAAGTGTCCACCGATTGTGGCCACTACCTGTTGTTCTTTCCTGATCCCAAGCAGGTTGAGCCCGGCGCATGGTTTGACAGCGAAGAGGGCGAAGAGACGACTCTGCTGTTTGACAAAGTACGTGCTGCCGTTGAGCGCCTTGGTGGCGTGATGATCGCTTCGCGTCCATATGACCTGCGCATCCCCCATCCACTCGGAGATCGGATCTTCTCCCTTAAAGGGATTCACGGGATCGAAGTCCGCAACGGACGCTGCAACACGCTCGTCAATGACTTCGCACTTGAAGCGTGTTTCCACCTGCGCTTTGCCGCCGTTGGTGGTAGCCACACACTCGATACCTTGACAAAACTTGGGACTGTCGCGACGCTGTTTGGTGAGACCATCGCAGACGAAGCAGCCCTGATCAACGCCCTCAAAGAAGGCAACGTCTGGCCTGTTGAAATCTCCGAAACGCCCGTCCTTCGAAATAATCGGGATATGGGTGATCGTGGAGATCGTCGTGGTCGTGATGACCGTCGTGGTCGTGATGATCGTCGTGGTCGTGATGACCGCCGTGGTCGTGATGACCGACGCGATTCCCGTGGTCGCGATGACCGTCGTGGTCGCCGTGACTCTCGTGGACGCGACGACCGTCGTGGACGTGATGACCGACGCGATTCGAGAAGTCGTGATGATCGTGGCGGTCGACGTGGTGGAAATAGCCGACGTCGATAATTTCACCTCTTGCTCCCCTCTTCAGACATGTCACTCCTTTCCCCCACCTTTGGATGCCAAACATGAAGCCCAATACCTTTCGGGCACATGCCCATGAACTCGTTGATTGGATGGCTGACTTTCTCGAACAGCTCGAAGAACATCGCGTCGTCCCCGAGACAAAACCTGGTGACATTCGTGCGCAGCTGCCGTCCTCTGCTCCTCAACAAGGCGAACCCTTTTCGCAGATCTTTGCGGATTTTCAGTCGACGATCCTTCCTGGGATGACGCTCTGGAATCATCCGGGTTGGTTTGCCTACTTTCCGGCCAATCACAGCCCTCCTTCGATCCTCGCTGAGATGTTGATGGCGACCCTTGGCGCGCAGTGCATGTCTTGGCAGACTTCGCCTGCTGCGACGGAGCTGGAGCAGGTTGTGATGCAATGGCTGCGAGAGCTGCTCCAGCTCCCTGAGACGTTTGTTGGGACGATCCAGGACACAGCATCTTCGTCGACGCTCGTTGCGTTGCTATCGGCTCGTGAGCGTGTCACATCTTTTCAATTTGGGCAAAAGGGACCCACCGGACTCGATGACAAGGCGTTGTGTGTGTATGCTTCGAAGGAGACGCACTCATCGATCGATAAGGCCGTGAAGCTCGCAGGAATTGGTCTGGATCACCTGCGTCATGTCGAGACGGATGCGGACTTTGCCTTGTGTCCCGAGGCTCTTGAGCAGGCGATCAGAGAAGATCTCCAGCGAGGACATCGACCGTTTTGTGTCGTCGCGACTGTTGGGACGACGTCTTCGTCTGCGCTCGATCCGCTCCCTGCGATCGGTGCGATCTGTCAGAAGTACGATCTTTGGCTCCATGTCGATGCTGCGTACGCTGGCACTGCGGCGATCTTACCTGAAAAACGAGCTCTCCTTGACGGGATTGAATATGCCGACAGCTTCGTCTTCAATCCCCATAAGTGGATGTTTACGAATTTCGACTGCTCAGCGTACTTCGTCAAAGACGTCGATCTACTCTTGCGGACATTCCAGACCAATCCCGAATATCTCAAAACGGAGTACGATCCACAGGTCGTGAATTTTCGCGACTGGGGGATCCCTCTTGGTCGGCGATTCCGTGCCTTGAAACTGTGGTTTGTGATGCGTCACTACGGTGTCGAAGGGTTACAAGATCTGATTCGACAACACATTCGCTGGGCTGGTGAGCTCGTCACGTGGATCGAGGCTGATCCTGATTTTGAGTGCCTTGCACCTGCGCCACTTGGGCTCGTGTGTTTTCGGTATCATCCGGCTGGATGTGATGATGAAGTGATGCTTGATCGATATAACCAGACATTGCTCGAACGGATCAACGCAACAGGCTCATGTCATTTGACTCACACTCGTCTAGGTGGCAAATACACCATTCGTTTGTGTGTGGGGCAGCTTTACACGCAAAGAGAGCATGTTGTGAAGGCATGGGAGTTGTGCAAGCAGATCGTGCAGGAAGGGTTGGAGTAGGGAAGGTCTGTAAGTCAGGCTGATTGGGGTTTGTTGCGTCGCGCCATGAAGATCAAGCCGAGCACAAAGAGACAAATGGAGACAAATTGAGAGGTGGAGAGGATCTCAATTTTGGGGATCGATGTGAACAGATCGTATTGAAAGAGATAACCACGTCCAGGATCACCACGAAAGATCTCAATCGTAAAGCGCGCGATGGAGTAAGTGAGCATATACCAGATGAGGACCTGTCCATGGTAGCGTTTGCGACTGCGAATCCAAAGTAGACCGACGAAGATCAACAACGTGGCGAGCGCTTCGTAGAGCTGTGTGGGATGCAGTTGAATGCCTCGTGGCGCGAGACCTTGTGTGAAGGTCACGCTCCAAGGGACGAGACCGGCTTTTCCGTGACAGCAACCCGCTGAAAAGCAACCGAGACGACCAAACACTTGACCAAGCGCGATCGAGGGAGCTGCGACATCTGCGACCTTCCAGAAGTTCATCTTGTTTTTGGTCATAAACCACCAGGCGGCGAAGATCGCGCCGAGTAGACCTCCATAAAAGACTAACCCTCCTTCCCATACCCGTAAGAGTTTCCAATCCTGCCAGCGTTTGACTTGTTGGAAGTCTGCCCAGTAGGCAGGCCACTCTGTGACGATGTGTAAGACCCGCGAACCTACAATGGCCGCGATCAGCACCCAAAAGGCTAGATCGAGGATGCGTTCGGGGCTCTCGTTGACGCGCTTACCTTCGCGGATCGCGAGCATGATCCCAACGAGGAATCCGGCGGAGACCATCACACCATAAGTGTGAAGTTGGATCTTGCCGAGCTTAACAACACCAATCCCCGCGAGCAGGATACCGAGCGCGAGGGAGGCCAGCCCTGAGAGCCAGAGCAGTCCTGTGCCACGTGTCTCTTCTTGGGGTTTGCCTGTCTCTGGATCGATGGGGGGGGGACCACTGACCCACATAAAGACGAGAAAGCAGACTGCGAACGCGATGGCGATCTGTTGCCAGTACGCGAAGATCTGTGATGTGGGGCCAAACGCCTTATTCATCCATGAGGGGACGTTGTAGTGGAGCAAAACGGGTTGCATAGCATCTCTCTTTTTCGAGCCTTACAAACACACCCCGTCCACAGGACGCGGGGCGATCATTGTGGGAGGTGATGTTGGCAGGAGGGGGTTGTGATTTATGAAGAAGCAGCTTCTTTGGGGTTGGTCGAGAGCAGTTTTAAGGCAGCGAAGGCAAACAAAGCGATGGAGATCGCTTGGCTCCAGGAGAGAAGGTCAGCGCCTGCTGCGTAGGGGGTGATATCGATCTTTGTGAGGAAGCCTGACGCGTCATCGCCACGGAAGATGTCGATGAAGAAGGACATCGCCGGGTAGAGCATGAGGTACCACAAAAAGACCTGTCCGTGGAATTTCTTGGCGCTGCGCAACCAGAGCAAGAACAAGAACAGCGCGAGTACACCAAGTGCTTCGTAGAGCTGTGTGGGGTGAAGCGCGACGCCACGAACGGCTGCACCTTGTTCGTAAACGACCCTCCAGGCTACATGATTGCCTGCGACTTTACCGTAGGAGAAACCAGCAGCGTAGCTTCCGAGCATACCAAAGACTTGGCCAATGGCGACGGAGGGGATCATGATATCCGCGAGCTTCCAGAAGTTCATCTTGTAAAGGCGGACAAAGAGCCAACAGATGATCAACGCGAGGACAAATCCACCGTAGAACAGAAGTCCACCTTCCCAAAGACGGAAGACTTTCCATTGGTACCAGATCTTCACTTTTGCGAAGTCTTGGGCATAGTCACCCCAATGGAGCGCGATGTAGAAGGCTCTTGCGCCGACCATCGCAGCGATCAATAGCCAAAAAGCCAGATCGAGGATTCGCTCTGCGTCGACGTGAACACGTCTGGCTTCTCGGACCGCGAGCACGATCCCGATCAGGAATCCGACGGCGACGAGGACGCCGTATGTGTGCAGTTGGATGTACTGAAGACGTCCGAGGCCGATCCCTCCGAGCATGACAGCCATAGCAAATGCGCCAAGTGTACCGAGCCAACCGAAGGCACGGCGACCACCTTTGGCGTCGGGCGCGAGACCCCACCACGCGATGGCGATCGCGACGATCAAGCCGCCAACCCACCACTGCCAGTGTGTCATCAAGTAACCCTTTGGACCCAGCGCTTTGTACAGGTCTGCGGGCAGCAATTCTACGAGTTTTTTGTTCAATAAAACAGGATGCATCCGTCTCCTCCAAATTGGGGCAGGGACAGGTTATAGTGATAGCTTCAACGTATTGATTTCGATTTCGATTCGTGTGAATGAGGTAGATCATCCTCTACACGAAATCAAGGTCACGTCTCTTTTATGTCAACACAAAGGCCGTGATTGTACCCATCTACGCGAATATATCAACTGTCTTTTTTGTCTATCCTATCCTCACCATGTCTCTTAACTTGCGTGCTTATTTCTTCTCCAGAGAGTGATCTTCCTCCTGGCCGTTCCTTTCAGTCTCTTGCTCTTGTGTGTCTGGCGCTTGTGCAGGTATTGTCTCTGACGCCACCTGCTCTGGAGCCGTTTGCACAAGGGAATCTGTATTCTCGTTCGTCACCGAATGTGCTTGTTCGTGTGGAGAGTCCGTCTCTTCTGTCAACTCCAAAGTCGACGTCGCGACATTCTTCTGCTCGATGGCACCTGCCTCTTGCGTCGTGGGGGTGTCTTCTTGTTCCGTGACTTCGGTAGAAGTGTTTGTTGTTTCGGAGTTGGTTGTGTTTGTCGTCTCTTGAGCGTTTTCTGTTGCTTCGGTGTCTGTGGTGTCTTCGGCGTTTTCTGTGTCCTCAGCCTTTTCTGTCTCTTCGACTTCGTCGAGATCGTCGGTCGTGAGTAGCAGCTCGATCGCGATCAAGAAGACCCCCACAGTGATCGCGATGTCGGCGACGTTGAAGGTCGGCCATTCGTGATAGCCTCCCTTGATGTGCCAGCTCCACTGAAAGAGTTGCAGCGAAAACGGTTTGATGTTGACGTACCACTTGATGAAGTCGATCACGTAATCGAGGCGTAGCCGGTCGATAAAGTTCCCAAGCGCGCCACTCAAGATCAGCGACAGGGAGAAGATCATCAACTTAAACGATGCGTCAATGCGCCAAATCAACACGTACAATATGAAGAGAATGGCGATGATGGTGATCGTAATGAAGAAAGGTCTTCGGAAAGAGGAGGGGTATTGCGAGAGCAATCCAAACGCGGCGCCGGGGTTGATCTGGTACTTGTAGTGGAAGAACCCTTCGACAACGACGCACTCGGCGTGCGTCCCCATGATCACCCTTTGGCAGTTGAGGCTACCTTTGACGTTGTCGACGCGTTTGCGCCACGCTGGGACGATGTGTTTGTTGTAGTAGTCTTTACACAGCGCGTAGTTTTTTTCGTCGTACTTGCGGCAATGTTGTCGTATTTGATCGCAATTTTTGCGGCACGCGACGAGAGAGTGATTGCGCTTGTTTTGTTGTGCGGAGCAACGTTTGGTGCACTCACTGTACACCTTGTAACATCGGTCACATCCCTGGTCTGGGCGCTTGAGGTAGTGAACAGCCATCTGCTTGGACCACTGATCCAACCCAACAGACGACAAAATGATAAAAAGAATGATGGTATATTTTCGGTTCATGCCCCAGTCCAATGAGGGTAAATATTCAACATGTTTTGACTTCGATTGCAAACAAGGAGTCTCGTGACTGATACGCTTGCGCAGGAGGCTCTTTGTCTTGTTGGAACGTGACGCTGTGGACGCCTGCGAGAGATGCGAGAAGGGCACAGAGGTCTTCACTGAGTGGAGCAGGGGCGTCGTCTGTTGTTGCGTAAAGTTGGAGCGTTTGTGTGTGGAAGTCGATCTTTGGAGATGACTTTCTGTGACGTGTTTTTGCCCAACGTATCGTCTTGAGGAGGTGTCTGATCGCAGACCACTGTGCTCGGTGAGTCCCATCCATCCCCAGTTCTTTTCGCGTCGGGAAGGTCGCGAGGTGCACGCTCTTTGTCTGCTCTTTTGTGTGGGGGAGATGTTGCCAGTATTCTTCTGCCGTGAAGCACAAGATCGGGGCCATCACGCGCAACAAGACGTGCAGATGTGCGTAAAGGACCGTTTGGATGGTCTTGCGGTCTTCATTCGGGGCTGTATACAGTCGCTCTTTGTGTCTCTCAAAGTAGCCAGCACGTAACTCACGTGAGCAATAGCGCAGAAGCGCTTGGAGCGCTTTGTGTGTCTCATGTGTTTGATAGTGCTGTCCGATCTCCTCAGTAAGCGCTGCCAGAGCGTCGAGCATATAGACGTCTTCTTGGTTGAGTGAAGACAGCGCTTGGAGATCTTTTTGTGGTTGAAAGTCTTGTAAGTTGCCCAGCAGAAACTGAAGCGTGACACGCAAACGTCTGTAGTTTTGGTTGACGTTGTGTAGATGTTTTTGTGTGAGCGTAAAGGACTTACAGGCATCGTGTGAAGCGACCCACAGACGGAGAATGTCGCTGCCATATTGCGCGATAAAGGTCTCGGGCTCTTTGGGGAGCTCTTGTGTGGTCTGCGCATTCGATGATGTCGATGCTTTTGCGATGTCTGCGGAGGCATGTGCGATAAATTTGCTGAAGGGAAACGTCTTTTGCAGCTGCACCGTGAGCAAGAGCGTGTGTTGTAGCCATGCGTGTCCACGTGCGTTGGACTCCAGGCTCAATGAGAGCGGGAGTGGGTGGTCTTCCTGAAGGATGAGCGGGGCGAGCGCGGCTTCGAAGTTGACACTGAGCACCTGCTTCTCTTTCCTGAAGGATGAGTGTCCACAACGCATACACGAGAGGATACCTTCGTGGGGGGGGAGCAAGCTCTCAGTCTCTTCGTCATGCCAAAAGTCCGTGCCTTCTTTGGTGACGCGCTCCTGTGCAAGTGTCCGGATGTGTTCGGGGTCGAGCAGGGGGTGACGACAGCGTTTGCAGTAAAAAGCCGGGAAGGGAATGCCCCACGTCTTTTGTCTGGTAAAGCACCAATCTGGCCGCTGTCGAAGCTCTTGCTCGATGGCGCGTTTGTATGTTGCAGGTGCGATCTCGATATCTCTCAGAGTGGCGATCGTTTGTTTGCGCAGGGCGTCTTTGTCGAGATCGAGGAACCAGTGTGGGAGCGCGCGTATCAACAGCGGTTGTTGGCTATAGGGGCTGTGAGGGGAGAGTTGTTTGGTCGTGAGTTTAAAGGGGCTCAGCAAGCTGTCGAGATGTTGGAGACGTTTTTGGAGTCTCTGGGTACTCTCTACCGCTTTTTGGCCCGCCAGTCGCCCTGCAAATTGTGTGAAACGCCCTTGAGCATCGACGATCGATCTAGGCTCGATGTTGTGATCTCTGGTGATTTGGTATGCGTTGAAGTCGTGTCCTGGAGCTAGTGGGACACAACCTGTTCCTGTTGTTGCGTCGACACGTGGTGAGGAGAGGATGGGGGCTTGTTGGTGGAGCAGTGGGTGTCGTGCGACGAGTCCTTGCAGCGCCCTGCCTGGGAATGTGTGGAGGAGCTCAACGCTTCCCTTTTTCCAACGACATCGTTCGATCAGCTCTGGATAACAAGCCTTGGAGACCAAGTAGACTTTTCGTTCGTAGCGAAGCGCGACGTATTCGGCATCTGGATGAAGTCCGAGCCCTTGGTTCGCGAGCAGCGTCCAGGGCTGTGTGGTCCATGTCGCCAACTCGACATCGCGACCACGCAGCGCGATATCGATGTGGACAGGGTCGCTGATAAGGGGAAACCCGACAAACAGCAATGGGGTCTCGACCTCTTGGTGCACGACCTCTGCGTGACTCAGACTTATTTGGTGCTCTGTACACCAGTAAACTGGGGCTTTTTGGCGCTTGAGGACATCTGCTTCGATCAGGTCTGCGAGTTGTCTGTACACTTCTGCTTGGTAGGAGAAGGAGGAGGTCGCCAGACTTTTGTCGTTTGGAGGTGTCTGGAGACCCAATCGACTGAGCAGCGCGGCTTTTTGGGCTTGGTCTTTTGCGAGCTGCTCTCTACATTTCTTGCGCAGCGCTGGGGCAGATAGCTCTTGATCGGATTGTGTGACTTTGCGCTCTAGCTGGTGAAAGTGTCCGAGTGAGATAGGGATGTGTTGAGCTGTCCATCCCATCATGTCGTGACTTCTTTGTGAAAAGTCCTTCAAAATTCGATGAATGACAGCTTTGTAAGAGACATGCTTGTCTGGGTAAAAGGGGGCATCCAGGCTGGTATAATGGGGAGCATCAGCGCTGTGGGACATATTTTTTTCGGACTGGCTCAACTCCGCCCACATGGCGATGGTTTCAAGCTCTCTCTCGGCGAGATTGGCTCTCATCGGCAACGGTGAATGGGGAAGATGAAGTGTTTCTGGCTCGCTCACACGTGGCTCCGGCTCTGCAGGGGGGGCGACTCTCCACATCTGATAAGGAAGGGAAAGTTATAACGGAAAGGGACTTGTTGTCAACCAAATGCTCGTTTTTGTGTGAGAGGCTCACTGCTTTTGTCGACTCCACCTTCATTTGCTCTTCACAACGTGAGCGAACAAAAAGATATTCCTTTGGGAGTGATGATGCTCAAGCAAGAAGAGAGGCCTTATTCTGTTTGTCGACTGAGGACATCAAAAATGTACGAATAAAGAATCGAATGTGTCAGATTTGTATCTCCATAGTGTAGATGCAGAGGTGCTATGTGATCATAAAAGCCGCAACATGGGGCACCAAAATGGTGTTGAGCATGTGAGGGTCACAAAGCAGACACAATGTTGATGATGCTCACCGAGCATGTCAACGATATGTTACGCTCAAAGCGTGCGAAAGTGATACGTAAAGGATGCATAATGGGCAGTGAGACGCTTGAGAGTCGTCTGCAAAAACAAAGGCAGATACGCTTTTTACATATCACACGTTTGTTGATGGTGTTGCTCTGTTGCACGTTTACACTGCGCGCAGGGTTGTTTTTGTGGCAACACAAGACGTCAGATGGGGTTCTTTGTCTCATTCAGCTGTTCTTTTTTGCATTTCTATGGTGGTCGCGAGGGTATGCGAAACGCGATCTTTTGCACGAAGTCATCGGCTGGTGGTGTGGCAGCGTCTTGTTCTTTTTTTCCATGATCGTCACCTTCTTCGAGGGAAGAGGTGGACCTCTCACACTTCCCCTGTCATTTTTCATGATGATGGTCTTTTTTTCGCTCATCACCGCGATCCTTGAGAAGTCAGAGAGAGCCAGTCTGTGGGGGCGTGTCGCAGCGCTGACCTATTTTATCTGGACGTTTGTGTTCATGTTTTTTGGCAGGGGGGTGAGCGTTGTGCCTGCGTTGAAGATCCTGCTGTTGGTGGTTCCTTCTCTGATGCTCGGTGGTGTGACGTATCTTATCAGCCTGGTTACACAACCCTTTCATACACTGTTGGCCGAGAGCGAAGAGGCGAAGAAACAACTCCTTGAGAGCAATGAAGAGTTGAGAAAGGCGCGCATTGAAGCCGAACGCTCCAACGAAACCAAGAGTTTATTTCTCGCAAGTATGAGCCATGAGCTGCGTACGCCTCTCAACGCAATCCTTGGATATGCCGAGATGGTGGAGGAGGAACTTCAAGATGAGGGGATGGATGAGCTTTGTGAGGACGTCAAAAAGATCAACAAAGCCAGTCACCACCTTGTCGGTGTGATCAGTGAATTACTCGATCTTTCCAGGATCGAGTCGGGGCAAATGGAGCTGCGCGAGGAGGTGTTTGTGTTGGGGCATGTGATGCAGGAGGTCTCTTCAATCGCCGCTCCTCTCGCAAAGAAAAACAACAACCAGTTTCATGTCGACGTAGAAGGTGAACAGTGTGAATTGATTGGCGATCCACTGCGTGTTCGTCAGTGTTTGATCAACTTGTTGAGCAACGCCTTCAAGTTTACAGAAAAAGGCGATGTCTTTTTCCGTGTTGTACCAGGGAGCTGCTTAGGACTGAAGGGGATCTCTTTTGAGATCCGCGATACGGGGATGGGGATGAATGAAGAGCAGCTTACCCATATCTTCGATCCATATTGGCGTGCGGTTGAGGTCCAAAAGCATTCATTTGTCCAGGGGACAGGTTTGGGGCTTGCGATCACACAACGTCTGTGGTTGATGATGGGAGGTGAGCTACACGTTGAGAGTCAGCCCGGAGAGGGCACGACATTTACACTTTGCTTGCCACTTCATATGTAGTTCGATGAGGAAGAGATCCCACGATTTGGTAGGTTGACTGGATGCAAAAAAGCGTACGAGCAACGTCTCCAACTCTTTTTTGCACCCGATCACCTGAGAGATACTTGTGCTGTCTGCCTGAGAGGTCTTGATGTCACCCCAACGCCCCATCTTAAATGAACGTTGTCGGCCTGGTGAGGTCGGTGACTTGTTGCGTGTTCGCTCTGCTTTTTTGCGCGACGTGCGCGATTTTTTTCATCAACGCGATTTTTTGGAGGTGGAGACGCCTCTTTTGATCCCTGCTCCTGATCCCTCTCCTCATCTCAACTCATTTCGGACACGCTACACTGCGATGAATGCACAGGAGACGGAGTTGTTTTTACACACCTCCCCTGAGTTCGCGATGAAGAGGATGGTCGCGCTGGGGTACCCTCGACTGTTCCAAATCTGCAAGTTTTTTCGCAATGGTGAAATCTCCCCCCACCACAATCCCGAATTTACAGGGCTGGAGTGGTACCTCATGGGGGCGGATTACCACACCGTGATGTCTCTGACCGAAGATCTCGTTCGTTCCTTGTGGCCGGAGGGTTCGATCCATTACCAGGGGAACACATTTGACATCTCTGTCCCTTGGGAGCGCCTAACGGTCTTCGAGGCGATGAATTGCTACGCTGGGACCTCTCTCCAGCCGGGATGTTCACATGAGGAGTTGAGCGCTGTGTGTACACAGAAGGGGCTCTCTGTCGCTGAAGATGACACTTGGGATGATCTGTTCTTCAAGATCTTTTTGACCTACGTCGAGCCAGAGCTTGGTAAGACGAGGCCGACCTTTTTAATGGATTATCCGATTGAAATGGCGGCATTGGCCCGGCCCAAACCCGATGAACCTCGTTTGGCGGAGCGGGTCGAGTTGTACATTGGTGGTTTGGAGTTGTGTAACGGTTACAGTGAGTTAACAGATCCGGAGATGCAGCGGTCGCGTTGGGAAGAGGAGTGGGCGTACCGTCGTGAGAGGGGCGAAGAGGTGACACGAGAGCGTGGTTTGCTCAATGCGCTCGCGTGGGGGATGGGTGAATGTACAGGGGTCGCTGTGGGGTTGGATCGGTTGTTGATGCTCAAGCTCGACACGACGTGTATCGAAGATGTCTTACCCTTTCCGATGAAAGAGTTTGTTGAGGGCTAACCAAAGAGCGCGCGGCAGATCCAGACTGCCGCGATGATCCCTGTGAGATCGGCGGCAAGGCAGGCGATGACTGTGTGTCGTGTGGTGCGGACTTGTACTGCGCCGAAGTAGACGGCCATGACGTAGAAGGTCGTCTCTGTGCTTCCTTGGAAAGTACTGACCATGTATCCGACGAGGCTGTCTGGTCCGTTGGAGTTGATCGCCTCTGCCATGACGCCGAACGCGCCTGAGCCGGAGAGTGGTCGCAGGATCGCCATAGGGAGGGCTTCTGCAGGCATACCGATCAAGGTCGTGACGGGGCTGAGGAGGTAGACGAGGATGTCGAGACCACCTGATGCGCGAAACATCCCAATCGCGACGAGGATCGCGACCAAGAAGGGGATGATGCGAATCGCGACATCAAACCCTTCTCTTGCACCTGTAACGAGGGCTTCGTAGACCTTGACTCCTTTGGCCATGCCGTAGAGTGCGAGCATTGCGATCAACGCAGGAAGCACCCAGTACGACAAGATATCCCGAAACAAACCGAAAGTCGAGATGTTCGGAAGATGCGCGCTGATCGTCATCGCGGTCGGTCCGCTCATGCTCATCGCGACATGTGCTGTGTGTTCGTACAACCACTGTTGGGCAACGTGAAAGAGCGCTGCGACTAGAAACGTCAGCCAAAAACACCACTGTACAATCCTCGCCCATAGAGGTGTGGGGCGGACCTCTTCAGGACCCAGCTCACTCTCGGAGGGGAGCGCGATCTCTTCTTCTGTTCCATCGGATTGTTTGTCCTTGGAGTCTTCGTCCTCTGAGGACTCTAAGTCTTCATCGGGAATGGCGACCCCTTCTGGAGTTGTTGGGACAAAGTTCTCGACGCGGTAGCGTGCTGAGTTGGCGAGCATCTTTGCGGCAAAGATCGCGACAATTGTCGAGCAGATCGTGGCAAATAAGGTCGTAAACAAGATGCCGGAGGGGTTGTTGGAGCCAAGAGCTGTCCGTACACCAATCACACCAGTCGGCAGGAGCGCAACGTTAGAGGTGTTCATCGCGAGGAATAGGGCCATCGCGTTGGTCGCGACACCTTTGTGTTTGTTGAGCTTGTTGAGCTCGATCATGGCCTTGATGCCGAACGGTGTTGCGGCGTTGGCGAGACCGAGCATGTTGGAGGAGATGTTCATGATCATGGCGCTCATGGCTGGATGATCGGGAGGGACATCTGGAAACAGGCGCTGCATCAATGGGCGCAGCTTGCGCGCGATAACGCGCAACAAGCCTGCATCTTGGACAACTCGCATCATTCCCAGCCAGAACGCCATCACGCCGACAAGGCCGATCGCGAGCATCACCGCTGCTTTGGCAGACTTCATCGACTGTTGTGCGACCATGTCCATTCTCCCTGTGAACGCGCCACAGAGAATCGAGAGCAATACCAGGATGATCCAAATCGCGTTTAACATATTTTGCCTCTTGTCGGTTCTGTTGGATGTTTGGATAAGGATATCCCGATCCTTGCAGAAAGGCAAAAAACTCCCTGGTGGAGAGGAGAGTGGGGGTCTTGGAATGGGGAGGGAGATGATGAAGAAGGGGATGGAGAGGGGTTAACGACTACAGTATCTGAAGCCTCCAATGCCTCGGCAGTTTGTTCGTCTTCCACAGTCGGGGACTGCACAATCTGCGTTGGTGGAGCAGGTCCTTGGACATTGTTGTGATTGACATTGTTTCACGGTTGAACCTGTGACAGTCACACACCCGTAGCCTGTTGGACAATCTGCATTGGCTGTACACCCACAAAGTCCTGTGGATGCGCCAGAGGCTTTGACACACTTGCGCTGTGTCTGTGTACAGTCTGCATCGGCGCGGCATCCGGCTGTACAGACATTGTTTGTACAGATAAACCCGTTGGAGCAGTCGCGGTCAGCTGTACACTTGGGGGGGGCTGTACAGCGACGTGTGCTGGTGTTGCAGTAGGTTCTGGTCGCACATGCTTTGGTGTTGCACTGTGTAGAGCTGGTACAAGATGAAGGACATCCGGCAACACAGCTACCTGTTTGTTGTCCTGTGGGCACATCACAGAAGGGGCTGCTTGTGGGGCAGTCAGAGTTTGCACGACAACCACGGACACAGACACTGTTGGTACAGATGAATCCAGTGGAGCACTGTCGATCTGTCGTACAGGCTTGTGGTGCGGTACAGCGGTTGTTAACACACAACGTTTTCGTTCCACATGTTGTGCGCGCACAATCTTGATCACTCTGGCAGGAGCCGGGGCAGTTGGCTTCACAGCTACCGATCTGTTTTCCTGTGGGGATGACACATGTTTGGTTGTTTCCACAATCGGAGTTGGAGCGACATCCAGAGACACACACTCCACTTGAACAGACTTCGCCTGTTTGGCATTGACGGTCGCTGATACATGCTGTTGTACAAACACCACCGGCACACTTGTTACGGCCCTGACAGGTGGAGAGGGCGCAGTCTGCGTCAGCTGCACACTTGCTTGGGCAAGCAGGGACGCGGCAACGACCACTTCTACACTCGGTGTTTTGTCCACAACCAGAGGCCGCACAGTTGGCGTCGCTTGTGCAGCTGTTTGGACAAACAGTGCTGAGGTCGACACAACGGCGGTTTGAGCATGTCACTTTGCTGCCACAGGCCTTGACGGCTGTACAGTCGGCTGAGCTTATGCAGCTGTTGGGACATTGTGTAGGAGGCACGACACAGCGACCATTTTGACAGTATGTTTTGGTTCCACAAGCGGTGACATTACACTGGTCTGTGAAGGTACAGCGTGTGGGGCACTGTGCAGGTTGATCGACGCAGCGACCTGTTTGGCCGAGACCTGCGTTGCAGTAGGTTTTCGTGCCGCAAGGTTTGATGGCGCATTGATCGTTGTAGCGACAAGTTCCAGGGCAAGTTGTTGGAGGCGTCGTACAAGTACGTCCGTTACAGTAGGTCTTCGTTCCACACGCTGTGACCGCACACTGTGCAGCCGTCAAGCAAGTTGTGGGACAGATCTGGCCTGGAGGTGAACAGATACCACCTGTACAGACGGTATTTTTACCACAAGCAGCGATTGCACAATCTGCATCAGCTGCACACTTGGCTGGACATGCAGTTGCAGGAACCGCACAAACGCCGTTTGTACACGCTGTTTTGTTACCACAAGCAGACACTGCACAGTCGCTGGCATTTGCACATTTTGCCGGACATGTTGGGGGAGGTGTGTCAGGTGTTCCTGGAGTATCAGGTGTTCCGGGAGTGTCGGGAGTTCCTGGGGTATCAGGTGTTCCGGGAGTATCAGGAGTCCCTGGAGTGTCGGGGGTCCCTGGGTTATCAGGTGTCCCTGGGTTATCAGGCGTCCCTGGGTTATCAGGCGTCCCTGGAGTGTCGGGAGTCCCTGGAGTGTCGGGGGTCCCTGGATTATCAGGTGTTCCTGGATTGTCTGTTGGGGCAGTATCAGGGACAACTGCTTCGCTACATGCACCTTGAACACAAGTGGTCTTGGAGCCACATGCAGGGATCAGACATTGTTCGTCAAGTGTACAGGTCACGGGGCATTGTGCGGGGGTGTTTTCTGTGTTGGTTCCACCATCATTGTTGCTGATGGTTTCGCCTTGTGCTTGGGTTTGGCAGGTATTGCCAACACATTTTTGTCCCACAGAGCATTGGTCATCGGTATCACATTTGACCTGTGGGGTGGTCCCATCACAGGCTGTGAAGAGCATGGACAGGCTCAATAAGCACAGGGCTGTCCACGCGAATACATTGAAAACGCGCTTTCTGTTCATCAGTTCAAATTCTCCGTCGTTGTTGGATGCAAAACGATTCGCCGAAGTTGACGATTTGCATATCTCTATCGAGACAATGATGCGATATACCAAACTAGCAAGATGGTTTGTGACACTACAAGGTAGATATGTTGAGTGGATAGATGGTCTCACTGTTTTTCTCAAAAGCCAGAAGTAGCTTCTTCGAGGAAGGGTGAGTGTCTACCAGCTTGTGTATTATACACAAGTTTCTTCAAAATGTTTTGCGAAGTTGGAGGGGGAGTCAAAGGGGGCGCATTCTTTGGGGCATGTGCGTGGTGTTCTTTGTCTCTGTATGGGAGCTTCGTAAGTTAAAGTAGCTTTTTGGCTTTAATTTGAAGGTACTGGTTGAGGGTCTCTGTGGAGAGGTCGTCAGGGGTGGTATCGAGGAACAAGATCCCATGTCGTTGAAGATGGCCGAGGATTTTTTGGCGATCCTGAAGCAGCTCAAGCGACGCTGTTCGTTTGTAGAGCGTTGATGCACTCCCGACAGGAGTGTCAATATGTTGCTGGAGTTGTGGATCGGCGAATGAGACACAAAGTGGGAGGTGGTTGGATTTGAGCATGGGCATATGCTGTTGGATACGTTGGGCAGCCTCTTCGTCGCCAAGATCGGTGAAGAAGATGATCAGCGAGCGCTTTCTGTGTTGGCTTTTGATGAAGCGAAACAACTCTTTGTATTGAATATCGTAATCGAGTGGTTTGAGGGGGTAGAGCGCCTTGAGGATTCTGCGAAAGTGGTGCTTTCCTTTTTTGGGGGGGATGAATGTTTCGGCCTTGTGACTAAAGAGCAGAAGCCCAAAGTGATCGTCAAATTGTTGTGCGACATGACAAAGGAGAAGCGTGGCTTCGATCGCGGCGTCGAGTTTGGTCTTGTCGCCTACACTCGCGCCCATCGTCCGTCCAAAATCGAGGACCACGAGGACATTTTGGCTGCGCTCTGCCTGGAACGTCTGTGTGACCGGGAATTGTCGTTTGGCTGTGACCTTCCAGTTGATGTGTTTGTACTCATCATCAGGGGTGTACTCGCGTAGGCTGTCAAACTCGGACCCTTTCCCTCGTCTTCGTTGGCGGCGGAGTCCTAGCTTGGCTTGCAGGTGACTCCTTGCGAGCACGTCGTACTTTTTGATCGATGTGAGATTTGGGTAGACGGCGATCTCACAAGCGTTGTCTGTCTGTTGTTGCCTACGAAACAACCCAAGAGACGAAGATGTCCTGATCGTGGTGTTGCCAAAGTCCCATTGCCCACGTAAGGGGGCTGTACATTCGTAGCTTACGGTTGTTTGTTCATGGGGGCCGAGTGAGACCTCTATCGTTTGTGTGGACGCTTCGAAGTTTGTCGGGTAGGCGTCGTACAGCCAGATCGTCTGTGATGTGGGGGCGGGGTTGGTCACTTGTAGGGTGAGTGTCGCGGGTTGGGCTTGTGTGAGCGCATTGGGTAGCTTGCGTTGGACGACAGGCCACGGGAGCTGCTGGGTTTGTCTGGCATCGAGCCAAAACAAAAAGCACAAGAGCAGATCATACCCAATCACCCACGAGATGACTTGGGGAATCCACGGGGCAAGTAACAAGGGGAGGGTGCCAAGGCTCCACAAAGAGAGGAAGAGAGAAGAGGGTGACATGACCGATCCACCTCGATACGTGCATGGAAATGAGAGGTTCTACTGCGCCGGACGTTTGACTGTAAAGCGTTTGAACGTGATGTCCGTTCCGCCACGTTGGACAAACAAACAGGTGCGTCCTTCGTCGAAGGCTTTGAGTTTGACGGCGGGGAGTTTTGTGCCGTTGAGTGTCACCTGAAGGGTGTTCTCCTTGAGCGTCATGGACAGCTCATTTTGTGTGGGTTTGGTCGGTGCGTTGGACCAGGGACGCAGGTAATGCCATGTCCCATCGACGAGTCGGGCGATGGTCGCTTGTTGTTTGGGCGGGTCGATTCCGATGTAGTAGCCTTGTGAGCGCTTCTCTTTGAGGTGGAAGAACAAGGCGATTCCGTGGACGGCGCGCTTTTCCTTGGAGCTGCTGTTGACCTTGGAGGAGAAGGAGAGACTGAGTGGTGCTTTGACCGCCGTGAGTTTGCCGGGGCAAACTGTCGTCATCTTCTTTCCGTCTTTGGTTTTGATCTGATAGGCACCTGCTTGAAGAGAGAGGGCTGCGCTGAATTGTTCGCCTGTGGGCCAGTCTCCGACGTTTTGCGCTTCAAACGTTTCGTTGTAGGGGAGGCTGACCTTGGAGAGCTTGTTGTTCTCGTTGGGGGTGGTGCTTTCTTTTTTCGGTTTGGGTGGGACGTACGTGTCGAGGACGTTGAAGTAGAGCCAGTATCCGGCACCAAAGATCGCCGCGAGGATCACGAGTGTCCACAAGATTTTCCCAAAGCAACCACCTTTTTTCTTTTTGCCAGCGGGCTGTTGGCTTTGTAGCGAAGAGAGGAGCACGTTCGTATGTGGTGCGGAGAAGCCGCCCATATGAGATGCTTTCACGGCACACTCTGGGAAGGCTTCTGTCAACGCTGCGAGGAACTCATCTGCCGACTGGTAGCGTTTTTTGGGATCTTTGGCGGTCGCTTTTTTGAGGATGGTTTCGATATTGACGGGGAGTGATGCGTTGAGTTTGCGCAGTGAGGGGAGGTTTTCTTCGAGGTGTTTTTTGCAGACCTCGAACTCAGTGTCACCTTGAAAGGGAGGCATCCCAGTCAACATCTCGAAGAGGGTGATCCCCATGGAGTAGATATCTGTGCGGTGGTCAATTTCACCGGCGAGGATCTGCTCGGGAGACATATAGAGGAAGGTGCCGACAGCCATACCCGCCTGTGTTTGTCGTTTTGTCCCTGTGATTCGGGCGATCCCAAAGTCTGCGAGTTTGACCTCGTTGTCTTTGCTCAGGAGGATGTTGGAGGGTTTGAGATCCCTGTGGATGACGTCTTTGCTGTGGACATAAGAGAGTCCAGCGAGCGATGCCATCGCGATTGTGATGGCATCTTCGAGGGGAAGTTTCTTGTGCTCTCTGATGCGATCTTCGACGTTATCACCTTCGACAAACTGCATGATCAAGTAGCAGCCTGTTTCGTCCTCGACGGAGTTTTTCCACTGGACGATGTTTTGGTGTTCGAGTCGAGCGAGCGTTTTGGCTTCTGTCAGAAAGCGTTCGCGGATGACCTCGTCCGAGAGCAGCTCTGAGTGGAGCATTTTGATGGCCACTGGTTGCTCTGTCAGAATGTGGATACCATAGAATATTTTTCCCATACCACCGGCACCAAGCTCATTGACAATGCGGTATTGACCGCCAAGGATCTTGGGTTCGGAGGAGGGGGAGGTTGGATGGCTCATCTGGTCATTCCTTTATGTTTAGCAATAAAAAACGCCATCTCCACCTTGGGAGCGTACTTCCCGCAGTGCCCTTGTTGCATCACGGAGGAGATCCGTGAATTTAAAGGTGCCTTGTGTTGAGGACGTCGTTGCGCCAATGCTGATACTTGGTGGCCCTAGCTCGTGTGGTACTTGCTCTTGCAGTTTTTGGGTGATCGCGTTGTGGATACGCGAAGCGCCCTGGATCGCGCCTTCGATGCCTGTGTTGGGCAACAACATCAAGATATGATCCCGGGAGAATTGCACGGGGATGTCGATATCTCGAATGGAGTGTTTGACCGCATACGCGAGGTGCTCTGCTAACAAATTAAGCTCTGATTCAGCGTGGTGGGACAGGTATTCTTCTGTAAAATCAAATGCAAGTAGCAGTAAGGAGAGGGGCTGGTGGAAACGAATTGCGCGTTTGACTTCCAGCGCCGCGAGCTTGCGAAACCACGACATGGGGTAGAGTAAAGAGTCTACCTCCTCTACTTTCGGTGTCTGCTCTGTTGTCGCGGGGGTCGGTGTTTCTGCTGCTGCTACAGGTGTCGCTGTCTCTTGAGGTGCTGGTGTGGGTCCATGTCCGTCCATATGACGACGTAGTTCTGTATTTTGGACCAAGAGCTTTCGGATCGTCAACAAACTTCTCACACAGGCGAGCAATTCTTTACGCTTTAATGGCCGCTGCAAGAGCGTTTCGACTTGAGCGAGCGCGTCCTCTGTGGGGGAAGGTGATCCGTGACCAACCATCAACGCGACTGGGATGGGACGCTGTAATTCCTCGCGGATAAAGCGACTCAGGGAGAGCCCATCGAGCTTTGGAAGCGTCGCATTGACAAGAAATATATCCACCGGATCGAGCTCCAACTTGAGCTTCGCTTCTTCGCCGTTGGTCGCTTGCAAAAAGTGGTAGCCACGTTGCTCCAAAATGGAGCGCGTGCGATCCAAAAATTGGATGTTCTCATCAGCTACCAAGATGGTCTCACTCATGTATCACTCCACAACTCCTGTCCAACTCTATTGCAAAACAAGTGACAATGAAAGCATCAAATCCTCTGTATCTCGGCGTGTTGTTGCTCTCTGTCTCTCATCCTGACCCATCTGTGTGCGTTCTCCCTTGTCGCCGGCTTGGCCTTTGCAAGGGGTCTTCCTAGCGTCCTTTTATAAATCGCGAGACCCTACAAGATCAAGTAGGTGATCTCTTTTTTCTCGCCTCTTTGACATCCATACAACAAATGTGTAACCTGTCTATTCCAAGTAAGTAAACTCTTACTTAAGCCCCTGAGGAGATCTCGACATATGGCGCAACGACGTGATACTGAACAGAGAAAGCGAGAGATCGCAGCTGCCGCACTGCGACTTGCAGGCACAAAAGGTTTTCACAAACTGACCACCTCCATGCTCGCCAAAGAAGTTGGACTCTCTGATGGCGCGATCTTTCGGCACTTCGCCAACAAAAAGGAGATCATCGATGCGACGATCCTGCGCTTCGAAGAGCTCCTCATGCAGGACTTTCCGCCCACCGACGCACATCCTCTTCAACGGCTTCGGGCTCTGTTTTTTCAACGTGTTCGTGTCCTCTGTGCATACCCCGAACTTCGCGCGATCGCCTTTAACAGTCAACTCAGCTTGATCGCAAGTGAAGAGGGTGCCAAACACGTCCAATCGATCGTCCAACAGACCAAACTCTTTATCCGGCAATGTCTGCTCGATGCACAACAAGAACGCATGATCGGAGATGACATCCCCGTTGAGATCTTTCTCTCAGCCTTCATCGGTGTGATCCGTGGCGCCGCGCTCCAAGCCACGACACTTACACACGATGATACATCGTCCATTGAACAACACATCGAAACACTGTGGAGCGGACTCGAACAACTCTTACGTCGGTCGAAATAGGCACCGATCTTTTTTTTGATTTGTCATGTAAGTAAATATTTACTTCAAAAAGGAGGACGCGATGAAACGCACTCACTGGTTAACATGGTTATCCTTAGGACTCTGGCTCTTTACAGTGTTGTATGTTGGTTATTTTTTCATCTTTGGGACGACGACAAAAAATACGGTGGATAAACGCATCGCCGTTGTCCTCTCTCCTGGAGAGAGGGAGTTTGTGCTTGATGAGATGCGCAGTCTACTCAAAGGCCTTCGAGATATCATGGAAGGTTTGTCCAAGGACAACATGAAGGATGTCTCGAAAGCCCTCTCCAATATGGGGATGAAGATGGCTGCTGACGATTCACCTGTGCTTCTGGGAAAACTCCCGATCGGACTGAAAACGATGGGGATGGGACTCCACCGAAAGATGGACGTGCTCTCTGCACAGCTCAGTCAAAAAAAGCTCAGCAAAAAACAGTTGCTCACAGAATTAACGACTTCTTTGAATACCTGTATCACCTGCCACGCGACCTACAAAATCGTGACGGGCGGTGGCTCCAGTAAAAAGTACAAGCGCACCAAAAAATAAGGCCGTCGCTCCTTCAAACCACACAAAGCTACAGACTGAGCCCACGAGCTGACCCCAGGTACTCTCTTGCCAGATCGCAGACGTTCTCATCCTGCTCCATTTTTCCCGTCTATTTGGAAATCTTTGTCACAAATGTGCTCCTTGTGTCTCTTTGTACATGGAGCATGCATTTTGCACATCTTTTTGTTTTGCGATGTAGACGATGATTCGCTGTTGAAGAGGAGAATTGAATGAAACGTATCCACTGGCTGACATGGTTGTCCCTTGGACTTTGGCTCTTTACGATTGGCTACTCGGGCTACTACTTCATCTTTGGGACGACCACAAAGAACACTGTGGATAAACGCGTCGCTGTCGTCCTCTCATCGAGTGACAGAGAGTTTATTCTCGATGAAATGCGCGGTCTGCTCAAGGGTCTCAGAGATATCATGGAGGGGCTGTCCAAGGACAACATGAAGGATATCTCCAAGGCGCTCTCCAATATGGGAATGAAGGCGGCTGCCCACGAATCACATACCCTCCACAGGAGGCTCCCGATTGGATTCAAAATGATGGGGATGGGGTTGCGCAAAAAGATGGACAAACTCTCCACACAGCTCAGCCAAAAAAAGATCAACAGAAAACAGTTACTCACAGAGCTGACGACCTCCATGAACACCTGTGTCAGTTGCCACTCTACATACAAAATTGTCACAACATACAACTCCGACAAAAACCCCCAACGCACCAAAAAATAGCCTCCCGACAAAGACTTCCCACTCGCGCTCTCTCTTTAAATGATGTACACTCCTGTCCATCCCGTTCTTTTTTGCCATCACCTTGTCCGTGAAGGCCATTTTCTTTTGGAGAGAGTATCGATGAATGCTTGGTTTGTTCGCTCGTGGTTGGTCATGGGCTTTATGTGTATGAGCAGCGCAATGTTTCTTCAGTGCAGTAGCCGCGCTGTTGTCGGGTCGACTTGCGAAACAAAGGCCGAGTGCCTTAACGGACTCGATTGTATTGGTGGCACTTGCCAGAAGGCATCAGAAGGTGGTTCCAATACCGAACAAATCGGTCAGGAGGGACAGACTGAGCGGACAATCGCAGACGCAGGTCGCGAAGCCAGCCCCGAACCTTCTACACCTGATACATCGACACAAGAACCAACAGGGAACGAGCCTTCTTCGGAGCCATCGACACCTGACACGCAGCCTGGCGAACCCTCTGTGCAACCTGAACCTTCACCACGGGACACAACACCAACCTGTCCTAACAGTTGCCAAGCCAATGCCGATTGTGGCCCGTGTGGCAGCCAATTCACTTGCACGAATGGTAAGTGTGTGTCTGGTGGAGGCCAGTGTCCCAGCTTTTGCTTGAGCAACGATCAGTGTAAAACGTGTGGCAACAACTTCACCTGTCAGACTGGGCAATGCAAAGTCGCCAATCCCGCGAATTGTCCAGGAGGATGTGCTGTGGATGCGCAGTGCAATGCGTGTGGGCAAGGCTTTACCTGTGATAGCGGTAAATGTACGAAGGGAGCGGCACCAAAATGTCCGAACTTCTGTCTTGATGACAAAGCCTGCCAGCCTTGTGGGACTGGCTATACCTGTCAGCAATTTCAGTGCAAGCAGGGGAGCAGTGGGAACCAATGCCCAAGTAGTTGCGCTGTCGATATTCAATGTAACGCTTGTGGGCAGGGCTATACATGTCAAAATGGGACCTGCCAGCAGGGCGGCAGCACTAATCAGTGTCCCAACTTCTGTGTCTCTGCTGATCAATGTAAAGCTTGTGGGACGGGGTATACTTGCCAACAGTTCCAATGTAAGCAAGGCGGCGCAAGTCAGTGTCCTGCGAGCTGTACGACGAGTTTCGAATGTGGACCTTGTGGACAGGGTTATTCTTGCCAAAATGGGACCTGCCAACAAGGCGGAACCAGCCAGTGTCCGGGATTCTGTCTCGATAACAACGCTTGTCAGCCTTGTGGGACGGGGTATACCTGCCAACAGTTCCAATGCAAGCAGGGGAACGCTGGGCAATGTCCTCCGTCGTGTGCAAGTAACGCCGATTGCAATGTTTGTGGGACGGGTTACGCCTGTCAAAATGGGACTTGTCAGCAGGGCGGTGCCAATCAGTGTCCCGCGAGCTGTCTTGTGAGCATTCAATGTGCGTCTTGTGGGCAGGGATATACCTGTCAGAATGGAACTTGTCAGCAGGGCGGTGGGAACCAATGTCCCTCATCTTGTCCGAATGACTTTGCGTGTATCCCCTGTGGTGTGGGCTATACTTGCCAAAATGGGGCTTGCCAGCAAGGCGGCGCGAACCAGTGCCCGTCGTCATGTAAAGCAGACACGGACTGTGCGAATTGTACTGGACGTACAAAGTGTCAGTCTATCGCTGGATTGGGTGGGATTTGCTCTGCAGGGGGGACCAATCAATGTCCTGTGAGCTGCACGACTGACACTGAGTGCGCGAATTGTACGGGTCGAACGAAGTGTGTTGTTGTGCAAGGTCTTGGTGGGAGTTGTGCCCCCGGTGGAAACACTGGGCAATGTCCCAATACCTGCAAGGCAGATACAGATTGTGCAAACTGCACAGGCCGCACCAAGTGCCGAAACCTCGGACTCTTCTCTTCTTGTATGCAGTGAGACGTCTTGTGGGGGGATTTTACACGTACTTGTAGATAAGGATGTGTATTGATTTTGTTTGTGGGTGTGAATGTGGGGAAGATCGAGAAGGGAAAGGGGGGAGGGGAAGCAGGCTCTAGTTCCCGCTTTCGCGCAGGCGTTGTCTACGCAGAGCTTTACGGCGACGACGTTCGGCTTGACGGCGTTTGATGCGGCGTTGTTCGCTGGGTTTGACGTAGAACATACGACGACGGCACTCTTTACGGATACCAGCACGATCAACAGCACGTCGGAAACGTTTCATCGCTCTTTCGAAGGTTTCGCCTTCTTTTACTCTGACTTCAGCCATATGTGTTTTTTCACCTCCGTGAATGGTTCGGGTCTTCCCGAAACAAGAATCATTGTGTTTGTAGCAAAATCATTATTTCGTTTGTATATTGTCGAATCGCAGGCGTACAACCTGTCTGATTCTTTACACAAGGCGATCTGTCATCACCTCCAAAAGAGCCTTGCGTGATGAATCTTTTCAGGATCGAAATGAATCACATTTCAGATCTGGGACGCGGAGTATACCAAAACATTCTTTGTGATTCAACACCTGTGACGAGTTTTTTTTCCTTTGAGAAGCAAACCCTGCATCTACCGTGGTGAAGTGGAGGTTCTAGGGGGTAAGAGGGGAGGAGATGGCCCTTGATGACTTTTCCGTTCGGATGTATAAATAGGAATTGGTGCCAGCCAATGTGATGAAAGATGGAATGTTTGGTTGTGGCGTCATGTTTCAAAAAGGGAACACCTTTGAAGAGGCCGAACCCGATTTGCCCCAGGCGTTGTTTGTTGCGATAGGTTCCCGCTTGGAGATACGAATCATCTGTGTCGAGATTCCATTGTCTTCTTTGCACGCTGCGTATGTGAATGTTTGGAAACCTGGGTTTGTCATGTAAGAAGGAGTCGTTTGGATGGCTGGAGTTGCGATATTTGTAGACTATGAGAACCTGACCTTCGTTCTGCAACGTCGGGAGTATTGTCGTCTGCGCCATCAAAAGATAGGAGAGGCGTTGCTCCAGTATGCGCGTCAATTTGGTGCGATCGAGCAAGCGACTATGTGGGCGGAGTGGGACCGGTTCCAGTCAAACAAACGACACGAGCAAAGCGCCCAGGCGATCTTGACCGCGCTCGGATTTGACTGTCTCTACTTACTACGTCCATCAGACCGTGGATATACAGAGCAGGCTATCCTCAAAAAAGTACAACCTCGACTCAATGATCTCAAACAGATCATTCTGGTCAGTGGTGATTACACCTTCCCCGAATTACTCTCTCAAATCGATATCCCAACCTCACTCGTCCTGCTCTCCAAAGAGGGAGCCTTTGTCGCCAACGAAGAAGTCGATGTCGTCGAATTTGCAGATGTTGTCGACAGTGATGAGGTGCTCAGTCCACTCCAAACCCCCCACGGGATGGAGCCGGCTGCATTTTATATCTGGATGCAACGCGTCCTGCAAGAGGAACTGCGTCGTCGCTCTTGGCATGGGATGTCCTTTCATATGTTGGCGCGCCTGCTCGTCGAGCGCAATCTCTGCGAAGAAGATGTCGAGGCGCAATTCTACATCAACCAGGCCGTCCGCGAGGGGTTCCTCGAACGTTCTGAGACGGAGCTGCCAACAGGGCGGCGTATCCTGCTTAAACCCACTATCGTCGAGCGCGCAAATGATCCTGTCTGGTCCTTCGATGAAGAGTTCCGCTGGGCACAGTTGATTTGGGCGCTAGAGATGATCCTCTCACGCAACCCCTGGTGGGAGTATGTGACCTTCAGCCGACTTCGCGAAGAACTCGAAAAATGGTCTCTCGTGACAGGCTCCGATGAACTTCAACAGATGGTTGAAGAGGCCGTTGAGAAAGGCATTTACAAACTCAACGTCGAAGAAGGTGGTCCACCACTCTTTCGCAAAAAATACAAATATACCCTCGGTGATGTCGGTGAGATGCGTGAGAAGTTCCGCGAGCTTCCTCTGTTGATCTTACAAACGATGCGTGGACTTTTGGAACTTCATCCACATTGGCATGGTGTCTCATTCAGTAAGCTCCTCGATGAGCTTGATGAACGTGTCCGTCACGCCGAGCAGAAGATCTGGGTCGATCGACAGCGCCTCAAAGATTGGTGTAATTTTCTCGTCGCGATCGGTTTTCTACACGCTTTCCGTGGTCGGCCACGTGTTGTCGATGGAGAGCTACGTGACCCACCGACCTTGCTACGTATCGTCCCTGAGCATCCTTGGTTACAACACCTCGGAAAGATTACAGAAGAGGAGAGTGTTGTCCCTGAAGAAGAAGTTCACGACGACGACGATCTCGGACCCAAAAAGGATTTTACACTCCGTAGACTCGACTACTACCGCTTGATCGTCGTGATTGAACACTATCTTCACATCTCAAACAACGACGCGGTGGTTGCTGGTTGGATGCCAATGTCCACGCTATTCCACGTGATGGGGCGCAGTCTGGAGCGCTCATTCTGTAACGCTGTTGTACGCTCTGCACGGGAAAAAGGGATTATTGAGATCCGCACTCACGATCCTCGTCCCGGACAACATCCCGCACGTGGCGCACACCTTGAACTCGATCACCCCGATGCTGTCGCTGCAAGAAAGCGTGTGCTGCGTTTGCTCGATATCATTCAATCTGTACAGGATCGCAACGGTGTCGCTGAGCTGTACACACTCGAAGCGCGCCTGCGAGAAGATCCATTCTTTGGCGAGGAAGAAGATGAACGGCTCGGTTGGATCGAGTTAATGCGCGAAGAGAACTTGATCCTTGTGCGCCCCCACACAGGAACCGAAGATGAAGGAACGACGCGTTATCTGTGTACATTAAACTTCCGCGATCGCTATGTCCTCGCACTTTTGGAGCGACTGTATCCTTCCTCCAAGGGCAGCTTCGCTTCACTCGCTGCAGCGAGTGAAGCCGATGAAAAGAACACCACAGAGGAAGATATCGATCTCGACGCATCCAAGTCCCAGCCTTACAATCCCTCCGACTACTCTAAGCCCAATTAAGCTTCCCTCCAAACACTACACAGCCATACAAATACCAACCTTATTGCTTCATTGACACTAGCCTTTTTGCTTCGCGATTCGCGACATGTGAAAAAAATGTCTCCGTGAAAGTGTGGAAGTGGACCACAAACGATGGGATGATTCCTCTTTGTGGAGTTGTATGTCTTTGAAGTTTCATCACTTCTTTGTGTGTTGTGGTTGCTCTCTTTTTTTGCAAAGTAGCTTTGCGTATTCGTCTGTTGAAAGCCTGCTATCGCCGTATTACCGTGGTTGGCGACAATTCTATGTGGCCAGGACTCTTCCACAATGGTCTTTATCTATCCGTTGAAGACTTTGAGTATCTGGCCATTTTTCTATCGCTGACAACAAAACAGGTTTACAACTATGAGTCATATCCAGGGAGCGATTGCGGTCGTCGGTCTTTCTTGTCGGTATCCGGGAGCATCTTCTTTACAGGCGTTTTGGGACAACATTCTCGCACAGCGGACACAATTTCGTTCGTATCCCAAAGAGCGTCTGCCCTCTGAACATTATTTTTCCGAGGAGGTTGATGCGGTAGACAAGAGTTACCTGGACAGAGCGGCTTTCTTGGATGGTTGGCTCTTTGATCGGATCGCGTGGCGTATCCCACAAAGTACGTGGGATGCGACAGACCCGGCACATTGGCTCGCGTTGGAGTTGGCCGATGATGCGCTTCGTCACGCAGGTGGAAAGGAACGCTTCTCCGATGGCCGAACTGCCGTGTATGTCGGAAATACACTGACTGGTGAGTTTACACGCTCGCGCTCCATGCGATTGCGTTGGCCTTACGTTGGGCGAACGCTTGCACGTGTGTTGGAGCAACATGACGTCCCCAAAGAGCAACAAAACGCGTTGCTTCAGCATTTTCAGCAGGCTTATCAGGCTCCTTTTGCACCGACAAGTGAAGACACGCTGGCAGGTGGGTTATCCAACACGATCGCAGGGCGGATTTGTGGGCACTTCGATTTTCGCGGTGGTGGGTACACTGTCGATGGTGCCTGTTCTTCTTCACTGCTCGCTGTTGCGACGGCGGTAGAACGTTTGGCGACAAAAGAGATCGATATGGCTCTCGCTGGTGGAGTCGATATCAGTCTCGATCCATTTGAGCTGGTTGGCTTTGCGAAGGCTGGGGCGCTGTGTCGTGAAGAGCTGCGCATCTACGACGAGCGGGCGTCTGGTATGATCCCCGGAGAGGGCGCCGGCTTTGTCGTGTTAAAGCGATTGGAAGACGCACGACGCGATAGGGACATGGTGTACGCCGTGATCCGTGGTTGGGGGATCTCCTCTGATGGGAAGGGCGCTATCACCGCACCCAAAGCTGAAGGTCAGTCGATCGCGGTCTCCACAGCCTGGAAGCGCGCTGGATACACCGCGTCAGACCTCAACTTCGTCGAAGGTCATGGGACTGGGACTGCGCTTGGTGACCCGACCGAAATTTTGGGGATTTCGAAAGCCCAAGCCACACTGAAGGACGAACGCACACCCTCTTGTGGTTTGACCTCGCTGAAATCGATCGTTGGCCACACCAAAGCGGCCGCAGGGATTGGCGCATTTATCAAGTCTGTGTTGTGCGTCAATCAACGTATTATTCCTCCTACTGCCCGCTGTGAAAGACCTCACCAAGTGTTCTCCGAGCTGGACGGGACAGTGTACCCTGTTAGGTACGGGAAGGTATACGAACCGACGACTACGTTGCGTGGAGGGGTCTCCGCGATGGGCTTTGGTGGGATCAATGCCCACGTCACAGTCGAGTCTGCTGATGCACCTTCGCCTCTTTTGCGTGCGAGTGCGATGGAAGAGACTCTCTTGCGAACAGCCCGAAGCGCAGAGGTGATCGTAGGAACTGCCGATACAAAAGAGGGGCTGATCGAGGCTGTCAGAGAACTTCGTCTCTCTGCGGCTGGTATGGCTGATGGCGAGCTTGTCGATCTCTCAGCACATACCTGGAAGCAGGCGGTCTCTACATGGCGCTTTGCAGTGGTTGCGACAAGCGCACGTGATCTGCTGCAAAAACTGGAAGGCTTGGAGGCCCATCTCGCTGATAATCAGTCCCTTCCAAAAGACACCTTTGTCGGTAGCAACAGCGATCGTCCTCGTGTGGGTGTGGTCTTCCCTGGTCAGGGGAGTCACGCACCGAATATGGCGCGTCGCACGTTGTCCTCACCTGACGCTCGTGAGAGCCTACAGTCGATGTTTGAAGCGATGAGTGAGCACCACGCAGTAGCGCTCCGCGAAGCTCTCCACCCAGAAGAACATCAACTCGATCACACTGAATATGTAAAAACACTCGCCCGCACAGAGCTTGCACAACCAGCGATTACATGGGCTTCTTACGCATGGTGGAGTTGGTTGCAAGAGCTAGACGTTCAACCTGAGAAGGTCGCTGGCCACAGTCTCGGTGAGCTGATGGCGTTGTATGCTGCCGGCGCGATCGAACGAACACAGTTGTTCCAGCTCGCGGCGTTGCGTGGTGCAGCGATGATCGGAGATGGTCGCGACGGAATGCTCGTCCTCAAGTGCGGTGCTGAGGACGCTGCAGTGATTCTGAAAGAGGCGGAGACACAAGAAGAGGACGCAGAGAGGCCGGACTATGCTCTGATCGCGAACAAAAATGGTCACCAGCAGACTGTGATCGCAGGGCAGCTCGCGGCGTTGGAGCAGGTGATGTCTGCTGCGGACCGAAAAGGCGTTGTGTGTCGGCGTTTGTCTGTGTCTCGGGCTTTCCACAGTGGGTTGATGAAAGACGCCGCCCAAAAGATGTCGACGGTCGATTATCCTTCGACTTCGACGCTTCAGAGTCATTGGGTGAGCTCTGTCGAACCGACTCGTACATGGGATTCTGTGGACTTACAAACCTATCTCACTGAGCAAGTCACCGCTCCTGTTGATTTTACAGGAGTGATGGAGCAATTCTCGGATATGGATCTCATCTTGGAGGTCGGACCGGGGCGTACGTTAAGTGGGTTATGTAAGCGTCATGGGGGGCCTGTTTGTTTGCCTTTAGAAGGACGTTTCGGTGCCGATGAGTACACTTGTCAGGCCGTCGCGACGTTGTTTGTGATGAACGCACCTGTCCGTGGTGAGGCGCTCTTTGCACATCGATTTGTCCGTCCCTTTGTCCCTGCCTCTGAGCGCGTCTTTTTGACCAATCCCTGTGAGACATTTGCTGATGATAGCCCTGTCTCACTTCCCGATCTGTCGGCTCCTGTTGAGGTGACCGAGAGTCCCACACAAGAGCGCGTGTCTCCTCACCAGAGTGTACTGGAGCAATTGTTCGCCCTGATCGAACAACAAACAGGTTTTCCCACATCGACATTACGTCCAGAACATCGTCTACTCGATGATCTTCACTTGGACTCTATCAAGTCTGGAGAGTTGATCGCACGGGTCGCGCAAATGCTCGATTGTGCCGGACGGGTTGATCCACTTGAGCTCGCAAATGCTCGTCTTGACGAGATCGCGCTCGCTTTGGAAGAGGCACAATCATATGGCTCTGGACATGTCGAACATATCGACTCTTGGGTCGCGGCATTCGCATCCAAGCGTGTCTCTGTGCCGGCCCCTGAGTGTTCTTTGCTGGAGGCTTGGCGTGGACATGATGTGGAGTTGATCGACCTGTCTTCTGGTGTCTCCAGACAGATCGGTACTTTTCTTGAGAGCATCCACTGCAAACAGACGCAGAACAGTGTCCGTAAGATCGTGTGTATGCCCGCCGAAGACTTCGCTGTAGGCTGTTTGATCGAGCCTCTCGTCAAGCTCGCACACACGCTCTCAACAGACGATCAGGTTGTCATTGTGGATCCCTCTCCTTCACCTTGCGAGGGTGGAATGCCGACGCGTATGGATGGGGTCCGGGCCTTTGCTTCGAGTCTTCACCTCGAACGTCCTGATCTTGGTATGTACATCGTGAGTATCCCTGCTGTTGGTGCTGTTGAGGAGTTGGTGGAGACCGCGTTTGCGTCTTTGGATGCCACACAGTCCTTCGGATATGTCGAACAACACGGTGTTGAAGCGCCCGAAACACTGCAGATGCACTATGTGGTTGAGCCAAAAACACTGCTTCCCATGCCCGAAGGCGTCGTTCTTGCGACAGGTGGGGCGCGAGGGATCACCGCAAGGTGTATCATCAAGCTCGCACAAGAGCAGGGGGGACGTTTTGCGTTGGTTGGACGTTCACCGCTTGGTGATGAAGCGAAAGAGACGCTCTCTCAATTGCAAGAAGCCGGCGCTGAAGCGTATTACTACCGCGCTGATATTTGTCGGCAGGAGGAGGTCATACGTCTCGTCAGAGAGGTCGAAGGCAAACAAGGTCCGATCTCCTGGCTGTTCCATGGTGCAGGGATCAACAAACCTCGTCGTGCGTCGACTGTGTCTGAGGAAGAGGCGCGAAAAGAAATCGCACCGAAACTCCGAGGGATGGAGTGTTTGCTGGACGCGATCCCAGGGACGCAGCTCCAGCGTATCACGGCGTTGACATCGATCATCGGTGAGGTCGGGATGCAAGGTAATGCTTGGTATGCCTATTCAAATGAATCATTGCACCGATTATTGGCGCTGTGGAACAAGAGATATCCCCACGCCGTCGTGCGCTGTCTCGCGTCTTCTGTTTGGGGAGAGGTGGGTATGGGCGCGCGAATGGGAAGTGTTGAGCAGCTTAAAACACGTGGGATCGAAGCGATTCCTCCCGATGAAGGTGCGCGCCTCTCCTACCTTTGGGCGTGTGCAGCAGAAGGCCCTTCGCAGGTCTTTTTGACGGCTCGATTGGGACGTGAAGCGCTGGATACATGGCGACAACCTGTTCCTTCCTATCAAGGCCCCATGGTCCAGAATGTTCTGGAGGAGACACCTGAGGTCGAAGCTTGCTTCTCATACCACCTAACAGCCGAGAAAGACGCATATCTCAACGATCACGTCTTTGAAGGCACGATCTTGTTCCCGACGGTGTTTGCTGTCGAGTGGATGGCGCAAGGTGTGCGTCGTGTCTTTGGTCATGAGTTGGGGACATTTGAGCTGAGAGATCTCAAGCTCTCTCGGCCAGTTGTTGTCGACCCCAAAGAAGGTGTTCAGGTTCGTCTTCACGTCCTGCGTGTTGGAGACGAGTGTTTTCGATGTGCGATCTTTTGCGAGAGCACTGGCTTCTCGATCGCTCACTTTGAGGGATACGCATGGGTCGAGCAGCCACAACCAAGAGAACGGCACGTACATACCCTGCCTATTTTGAGGACCGCGACAGCTCCTCAAGAAGATCTGTACGGCTCTCTATTGTTCCAGGGAGAACGTTTTCAGCGACTTCAGGAGATCCGATCGTTGGAGGCTGAGCATTGTACATTGCGTGTCGATCACGACGGTCTCCAGGCTGAAGGGCCGTGGTTTATCCAGGATGAACAGTTGTTGCTGGGATCGCCATATGTACGTGACGCGATGCTCCAGTCGGGTCAATTGCTGATCACACCTCGCCAAGGTCTGCCTGTGGCGGTAGACCGCTGGGTGTTCCCTGTCCGCCAGGAAACATCCGCCCATGTTATCGACGTTGTTATTTTGGACGATCAAACAGAAGAAGTCACGGCTCGTGTCCTACGTATGGGAGATGAAGGTGATATTGTCGAAAAGATCGAGGGGTATCAGATCAAAGTCCTTCAGACCATCTCGACGTTGCCATCTGTCGAAGAGTTGTGTCAGCGTTCATCGTATGTATCAGGTTTGATCAACCGATGTGTAGAGGAGACCGCGCGTGGGTATGGGCTGTCATTGTCCCCCTTAAAGGTCCTGCATATGGAGGGAGTCGGACATGTCAGGAAACAGCAGCGGCGCGAACTGGCGCAGGAGTTGGTAGGTGCGCCGCTCGTGTGGGATAAAGATGGCAAACCTTCTTTACAAAGCGGCGGCCACGTCAGCATTACACATGACGGTGCGCTGTTGCTCTCTGTACAGGCAGAGCATCCTGTTGGTGTCGATATCATCGAGCTTGCAGGCCAACCTTGGCGAGACATGACCGCTGCGATGTACGACAGCGTGACAAAGCAAGCTCCCCAGCTCTCGACACCTGGGGCACATATTTGGGCGGCACGTGAAGCGCTGGCGAAGTTGTCAGGTCAGGTTCCGACCTCACTTGAGGTTGTCTCTGGACGCGAAACAGACGCGCTGTTTTCCAGTGAAGGACATCAAGTCCTCACCTTTCAATTTTCCTGTTGTCAGTCGGATTGGATCCTCGCCTTGACATGTCCTGTTGCTACACCTGTAAAGAGCCAAAGTTCAGTTGTACCGAACAATCATGTGTTATCACTCTACACCTTTGAAGATCATGCACGAGGTGAGCGCGATGAGACGATATTCAAGTATCGTTTCCCGATGACCTTCGATGCGGCGGGCAATCCTAGTGGTGGTGTGCACTTTGCGCAGCTGATCCATTGGATCGGTCATACCCGTGAGATCGGTATTCGTCCGTCAGGTCTGTACCAAGCTGCGATCAACCACGTCGCCTCTGGTCAGTACGCCTGGGTCACAAAAGAGACCGCGCTGCGCATTGTCGGAAGCGCCAACGCTGGTGACTTGATCGAGGTTGAGTGCTGGAATGAACGGATGTATGGAACAGATGACGCGAGTTTAGAGATGATCTACCAGTGGTACAGTGTCTCTCCAGAGGGGACACGTCGACGCCTCGCAGAGTCTGCTCAAACGACGACGTGGGCACGCGTTTTGGGACATGGTATCGTCGAATCCACACCATACCCCGATGATATGGAACCCTGGCTTGCGGCGTCTTTGCCATCACATGCGCAAGGAACGCGTGGACTGTCCTGGTCCAGCGCTGATGATGTCGGGGCCGTTTTGTGGGAGGCTGCGCCGGGACCACAGCCAGGAATGTTCTTGACTGAAGAGTCTTTCCGTACAACACCTCGCAACGGCAACATGGTTGGTAACGTGTATTGGGCCAATTATTTTGATTGGATGGGAGAAGTGCGTGATCTTTGGGCGCAGGCTCACGTGCCTTTCGGCGAAGGTGAGTTGCGTTGTACTGGGACGGAGATCCAACACTTGCGCGAGGCGATGCCCGGAGATCAGGTGGTCGTGAAGATGTATCTTGAGAAGCGGTGTGAGCGTGGATTTGGGTTCTCTTTCTCCTTCTTCCGTGAGGACCCAGAGGGGCTCACGAAGTTGGCCCAGGGACACCAAACTGCGTCATGGTTTGTCCCAAGAGGAGGCTCTTGGGAGCCTGGAGAGGCCTTCTCACTCTGAGTGTTGTTGGATGGCTTCGTTGAGCGCAAAGAGGAGCGTTTTGACGCGGAGTGTTGAGGGGTTTTCGTGATTAGGGTCGAGGGTCATCACGCGCTGAAAGTCGGCGATCGCTTCGGCGAGCTGCCCACGGTCGTAAAAAAGTTCGCCGCGATTGGCGAGGGCTGTGACGTTCCAGGATTGGAGCGTGATCGCGAGATTGTACGTGAGGATCGCACCTTCTTCATCCCCCATACGTTGGCGGACTGAACCGAGCGTTGTGTAGAAGTAGGCGTCGTAGGGGTCGAGATAAACGAGCCCCTCAAAGATCGTCTGTGCGAGCGCGAGCTTGCCCTCTTGTAGGACGTCGTATCCACGTTTCGCGATCGCATAGAGTTCATCTCTTGTCAGCCCAACGAGCTCAGCTGCGTTGATATCGCCGATGAGAAAGCGGTTGATAAACTCTTCTTGGATCAGATCGGGGGCGTCTTGTGTGAGTTGTGACTTGAGTCCTTCGAGGGAGAGAGGTGCTTCGCCTTCGTATGTCGCCTGGAAGAGAGGGTGATGGAAAGGCGGACGCCATTCCAGCAGGCCATGTTTTTCGAGGAGGCATTGCAACGTCCCATATTGGATGTCATGGGCCATTTGATCGAGTGTTGCCTGACCACCAGCCGCTTCCAAAAGGCGTTTGAATGTCGCATCATCCTCTGCTGTGCGCAAGGTGTGCAGCAGAACATGAGAGAGCAGCTCTGGGCGGGTGTTGAGGGGCGGAAGTTCTTGCAGGAGAGAGACGCGTTCATCAAAGGGCAGATCGCGAAATCGTTCGAGGTCGGCCTGGATATCGTGAGGTGTTGTCTCTGACGATTGTACGAGAGACAACACCGCTTTTTTGGCCTCGATGGCTTGTCTCTCTTTGCGCGATGGACCTGTCGATTTTAGGGCTGTGCCGAGAGGTTGTGTGGGGACGAATAGGTTTTTTTTGAGGGCGTCCCCTTCTGTACTGAGTGTGCGCAGGGCGGCGAATTGCAACGTTATTTTTTCGAGGCAATAGCCAAGGATCGGACCCGCCGCAGGTGAAATGTTGTTGTCACCAAGGCCAGGGAGTCCCCAACCTCCAAGACCCATCTTGGGACCTGTGTGACCTTCTGAAAGATGGCTCAATGAAAGAAGTGAGGTTTTCTTTTCTGTGTCTGCCATGTGCTCGTTATCTCCAGACGTGTTTAAGTGTCTCTTTCGACCGTGTAAAACGCGTATTGGTCTCCATGTGTGCCCTGGACTTCCCTTGTGGCTTGCTGTGAATGTGTCTCTTTTGCTGGTGTAGGAAAAAGTCACTGGTGTTGGACAGGATGGAGGAACTGATGTGTTTTGTCAACGTGGTGGAGGGGGAGAACGTCCTGTTGGTTACAGGTGTGAACAGGACATTCGAGGTATGACTAGAATGTACGCATACCCGAGAAGCTTTGTTGCATCAATTGGAACATGGAGCTCATGAGCTGGTTCATCATTTGCATCATGAATTGTTGTCCGCCGTAGATGGGTTGTTGTGTCGTGTTGGGGTTGCTGTTGGGGTTGATGGGGGGTGTACCAACAGTGGGCATGTTGATGCCGGGCATTTGTGGCATTCCCATGCCGGGCATTCCGGGGACGGGGCCTGATGCAGGGAATTCGAGCATGGTGTTCAGACCTTCTTGGGTCATCGCGATGGGATCACCGGATTTGGTCTTGAGGATCTCGCCTTGTTTTTCGGAGCCGACGATCTCGCTTTTTCCGCTGAGGTACCAGTCATTTCCGTCTCCACCGAGGATCGCGACGTCACCATCTTTGGTCGCTGCGTCGACGGCCCAGCGGTCGTTTTTGATGCCAGTGGTCTCTGGCTTGTTTTTGTCGATGCCGGAGATGGTCGCACGTTGGTCACCGTTCATGATGTCGATGCTTTGGCTGACGGTGTAACCATTTTTGCGTGGGGGAGTGGTTTTGACAGTGATTTTGGTGCCATCGGGCAGACCAAAGGTCATTTGTTTTTTGAAGTCCCATTTACCACCATCACTTTCGTGAACGTGGGGGTCGCCCCAGATACGGGTCTCTGCACCTTCAGGATCGATGATCTTCCAAGCCGCGTCTTTTCCTTCCGCGACGATCTTGTAACCGCCGGGCGTTTCGTATCCCGGAGGATCTTGTTGGAATTGTGTCAAGTTGGGTTTCGCGGGGGCTGGTGTTGTTTGTACGGGGGGTTTACCTGTCACTGGGACGAACACGAAGAAGGCGTTGTTGTTGTTGATTGTGAAGGGCATGGTTTGTGTGTTTGTTGGATTGTTGATGCCCGTTGCCAGCGTTTGTGTGCTCATGGGGTTGACGGGATTCATGACACTCTCTGTGGGAGAGGGGACAAAGCCAGGAGTCTGCGCGCCTGGTTGTTGTGCGAAGCCCTGACCGACTTGGGGAAGGGTGCTTGCGGCTGCCGCCTGGAAAAATGTTTTGAACAAGTTGCTCATCGCATTTTTCAGTTGCTCAAGCTGCTGAGTGGGAGCTTGTTGAATGTGATTGGCTGCGGTGTTAACAGCTGCGCCGTAAAAGCCACCAAACTGTTGTGCGTTTCCTTGGATTGTAGTCATTGTCTGTCTCCTGTCCGAATTTTGTGTGCGAATGATTCGCGGAATATATGCCTGACCTCGCTTTTGCGAGGGAAGTTTTTTTGTCGTGCCTCAAACAGAGGTCTTGTTGATTTGTATATTTGTTTTCGGGTGGAGCTTGTGAGAAGTTGTGTGTTTTTTTACAACGGTTTGCAGCGGGAGTAGGGGAAGATACCAAACATTCGCACACTTTGGAATGCAATGTTACAGAAACATTTTTGGGAGGAGCTTTTTGTAATGATTTGTCCCTTCATTATAAATAAAAGGACGGAGGGATTCAGGTGTTGTGGAGGGGATCGATCAGCACTTTACCAGGTTGTTGGGCTTGGCTCATGGCTTGGACGAGCTGTGTGAGAGGGTATGTCTCCGTGATCCACTGTGAGAAGGGGAGCTCGTGTTGTTCGAGGAAGTGGATCGCTTGGGAGAAGGGACCACAGCGAGAGCTTGAGATGTCGATCTCATCGACGACGAGTTTTGTGAGGTCGAGAGAAGAAGGTTGTCCGACAGTTGTTTTTACACAGATCGTGCCGAGTGGGCGGACAAGCGCGAGTGCTTCGGAGAGACCTTCGGGGTTGCCTGTTGCGTCGACGACGACGTCGGCGAGTTGTTGTCCACAGATCTCTCGTAGATGTTGGGGAAGGTCTTGGGAAGGGCTCATCGCGTAGTGTGCGCCAAATTGGAGCGCAAACTTTCTTCGGATCTCGGAGCGAGAGACTGCGATGACTTGAGCGCCGGCTGCACGAGCAGCAGCGATGATCAACAATCCAAGCCTACCTGCGCCGAGGACGACGACATTTTCTCCGTGCTCAATGGGGCGTTGGACAAACGTCTGTAGTGCAGCGGCCATTGGCTCCGTGAAGATCGCGACCTCGTTGGAGAGGCTGTCTGGGAGTGGGTGGAGATTCTGGGCTGGGACGCTGATCACTTCTGCGAAGGCTCCATCTGCCCGCTCGATCCCGATAACTGTTCGTTCTCGACAGTGGTGAGGACGATTGTGCTGGCATTCTGGGCAAAGGTCTTCGCGTTCGTACGCAAGACAGCTGTTGTTGATCTCGACGACAACACGGCGCTGCAACCAACTTGGAGGGACTTCACTTCCTATTTCCTCGACGACGCCGCAAAATTCATGGCCGAGGACGAGTGGCAGGGGGACTTGGTAATGTCCTTCGAAGATCGCGAGATCTGTCCCACATACTCCGGCGAGATGGACTCTTACACGGACCTCATGAGGACCAAGGGGTTGGAAGGCTCGCTTTTGCACTTCGAATGTACGCGGCGCGATCAATGTCATCGCCGTAAATTGTTTCTCCATGAAGATCTTCCTCACTGCGTTTGGAAAACAAGATGTTTTTTTGGATAAACGAATCCATCCAAGGAGACTTTATGTGCGCTGTTGTGTTTCCTTGTTTGTGGACACAATCTCGTTCCTGCTGTTGTGCACGCATTCATGTAGATGTCAACATACTCCACGTTCACTGTGCGAAACACAATCCCACGACAAAAGCCCGACTCATCACCTCGCCATTTACCAATGGGAGCTTGCCCTTGTCTTTGCTTTTGTCTATCTTTATCGATGACCTCTGTGTCATTTTCTGTAGATGATTGATTCAAGATTTCGTTCCTCTGTACACCCACACAGGCTTCTGTGGGACAAGAGGTTTGGGAAGAGATATGCAAAACCAAAGAATGTTATACGCACGATGGTATCTACTTTGCGGTGTGGTCTTGTTGTTTGCCATTGGCACACCTGCATGCCAATGTGGATCAAACCTCATCTCCCCTGATAACTGGGGAAAAAGACTTCTTAGCACCGATCTTCCCGATGATACGCTCCAATTTCCCGAACAATTTGTGAGGGGGGCGCGTACGAGGGAGTTTTTGCTTTACAACGACGGAAAAGAAGATCTTGTTGTCGCTTCCTATGAGGTTTTGAAGACCAAAACCTCCTTCAAGATCGTCAAAGCACCAGAGCTTCCATTTACCCTCAAGCCAGGGCAAAAGCATGGGGTCAAGATCTCCGTCGAGTTTACCAAAGATAACGCTGGTGAGTTCGAAGGCTCCATCGCATTCTTCTCCCCTCATACAAACAACACGGACGCGAGTGATAAATTTTACGTCACCCTCAAAGGGACGTACCGCAAAATTGGTCCCGAATTCCAATGTGGCGAAGTCCTCGACTTCGGCGCGGTCGAAAAAGGTGAGACCAAGATCCTCGAATGTGAGATCCTCAACCAGGGAACTGCCGAGCTGATCATCCAGGGATTCCAATACGAGCGCGAAGAGGGTGGGAAAAACAACGATTTTCGATGGGTCGGACCTGCCTTCCCGATCCGCATCCCACCTAACCGCACAGAGAGCAAGACGATCCGTATCGCCTATACACCCTCTGATTATCCTCCCGCCGAAGACAAGGGCGCCTTTGTCCTTGAGAGCAATCTGCCGATCACCGAGCAAGCCTCCAAGCCACGTTTGAAAGTGGTCGGTAAGATGGCGATCGCGCTCGTACAAATCATTCCGTTGTACCCCGGTTGTAAAGAAGACAAATCCTGTCAGGATATCGACGAGCGCCTCTTCTGTCAGGAAGACAAGGCCGGTCAACAAACGCTCTGTCAGGTCAAAGAAGGCGAAACACCGCTGCTCAAATTTCCTTACACGAGACGCGGAAAAGCCACGACTCGCTCCTTCCTCATTCGCTCTGTTGGAGAGGTCCCGCTCAAGGTCTCCACGCTCCAGTTTGTCGCTCCAACATCAAGCGAGTTTGTGATCCCACCGGAGTTTTTGAAACCCTTTACGTTAGAGCCGAGCAAAGAGCGCATCATCACGTTGCAATACACTCCAAAAGATGCAGTTGTGGATAAAGGGACCTTGCGGGTCTTCAGTAATGACGTTGAAAAACCCGAAGCTGATGTTCTCCTGGAAGGCACACCGACGGGCTGTGACCTGGAAGTGAAGCCCCTTGAGATCACCTTCCCCATCCCAAGCGATCCTAACAAGCCAGACAGCTACCCTGTGAACTTGACCAATTACGGTAACGCCCCCTGTATCCTCTCAAGTATCTACATGAAGTCAGGGCTCGACGACCCGTACAAAATGGCGTCTCTTCCCAAGCCTGACGCCAAGATCGAACCCAACGGTTCGCTCTCATTTACCGTCGCCTACCATCCTTATGGGCGCCGTGAGATCGATTACATTCAGATCGAAAGCGATGACGATGACGAGCCTCTGCTCGAAGTGAAGTTGATCCCACCGCCTGAAGATCCGCCTCGCTGTGAGCTCGAAGCCGAGCCACCCATCGTGCTCTTTCACGAGGTCTCTGTTGGGCGACAAAAGACACTCCCTGTCACGCTCTCCAACAAAGGGAACGCGACCTGTGTGATCACAAGCCTCCGGTTTGACGGCACCAATCCTCCTGGAAATACAGTCTTTTCGCAAGGGAACCCACGTTCTCCATTACCGCTTCGGATCGCACCCGGTGGAAGCGCCGATGTGCCTGTGATGTACCAGCCCAAGAGCAAGAGAAGTGTTTACGAAGGCAAGCTGTTGGTCGTGAGCAACGATCCCAAAAACGGTACGTTGCCTGTCGATCTGAAAGGAACACAAGGGCGCCGTTGTCTCGAAGTTGTCCCCGGAAAGCTCGACTTTGGAAACGCACGCTTTGGTTGTAAAACCCCCACCCAAAAAGTGACCGTATATCACCTCGGGCTATCCGGTTGTCCATCGTCTGTACAGGTGACCAAGGCGCTGCTCTCGAAGACGACCTCTTCGGAGTTTGAGGTCGTCAATCTGCCGAAGCTCCCCTACACGTTGAACGCAGGTGGTACGCCATTTGTGGCTGAGCTCGTTTACAAAGCCAAAGACTACGGCAAAGACGCAGGCACGTTGTTGATCGAGAACAGCTACGCGCTTCAGTCTCCTTTGCTCGTTCCACTCGCCGGAAATGGCGTCTCTTCGCAAAAACAGCGCGATGTCTTCCAACAAGTGCAACGTCCACAAGCTGACATCCTGTTTGTGATCGATAACTCCTGCTCTATGCGTGAGGAGCAACGCAGTTTGGGGAGCAACTTCTCTTCGTTTATCAAGTGGGCGATCAAGCTCAACGTCGACTACCACATTGGGGTCACGACGACCGATAACTCGACACGAGGAGGCAATACGCCTGGTTGTCTGCGCTCATTGGGAGGTGGGAATGGTCGGTTCTTGACACCCAACACGCGAAACAAAGAGACGATCTTTTCAGCTGCGGTCAATGTCGGGACGTCTGGTAGCCCAATTGAGCAAGGTCTGGAAGGTGCTTTCCAGGCGCTCTCACAGCCTGTGATCGACGATCCTCGTTGTAACAAAGGCTTCTACCGAAAAAATGCTTCGCTCTCGATCATCATCGTCTCCGACGAGAAGGATCAGTCTCCTCAGCCGCTTAACTTCTATGTGGACTTCTTCAAGAACTTGAAGGGGACGAGAAATGTCAGTCAGGTACGTGGTTCTGTGGTCGCAGGTCCTCCACCGAGAGGTTGCCGCAATACAGGAACAGGGCGCGCGACAGCCGCACCTCGCTACTGGGATTTTGCGAAACGACTGGGTGGTGTGCAGACTTCGATTTGTCGCGAGGATTGGGGCCAAACACTCAACGACTTGGGCTCTGTGTCCTTTGGTTTCCGCCGTCAATTCTTCTTGACCCGTAAGCCCGATGCGCGAACGATCGTCGTCCGTGTGAACGGCAAACAGATCGCAGAACACCATATCAACGGTTGGATTTACGACTCCGTGTCCAACTCCATCTTGTTCTCCGCCTCCTCAACACCGACACAAGGTGCCTTTATCACAGTCGATTACCAGTCCATCTGTTTGTAGAGACCTCGTTTCGACGAACGTCATGTCGATTGTGCACAAAGCCTCCCCCGATCGTCTCCCTTAGACCGCTCCTCTTACTCTCCCTATGCTGTTGTTTGTTTACGATGATTGTGTGGTGGGATGTGTCCAGTGTCCGCGTTTGCCGCCGGTTTTTTCTTGCAGATGAAGACCATCGATCACCATCGAAGGATCGACGGCTTTGGCCATGTCGTAGAGCGTCAGGCTGGCGATGGAGGCGGCTGTAAGTGCTTCCATCTCGACGCCTGTTTTTCCTTGTGTGTGGACCTCTGCGGAGACGCGGATCGCGTTGTCGCCGACAGGTATAAAGTCGACTTCGATTTTGGTGAGGGCGAGTGGATGACAGAGTGGGATCAAGTCTGCGGTCTTTTTGGCGCCCATGATCCCAGCGATTCGTGCGACCTGAAGGGCATCACCTTTCGGCAGCTTTTGTTCCATCAGGAGTGTGCGTGTGTCGGGTCGCATGAGGACGAGGGCGGAGGCGATGGCGTGGCGTTTGGTGATGACCTTGTGTCCAATGTCAACCATCCGCGCAGCGCCGTCTTTATCGAGATGTGTGAGTGTTCCTTGAGGGGGGTTTGCTTCCAATTGTGGGGTCAGTGTCTCATCTGAGATAGAGTCTTTTTTTTGCGTCACGGATATTTCTCCTTGCCATTATAAATGAATAACACAGATTACCATACACGAATGTAAATCACCCGATATCCAAAAGGAGTCAGACATGTCAGAGGAACAAAAAACACACTGGAAAGTGATCATTTTGGGATCAGGTCCTGCGGGATTAACAGCAGCATTGTATACAGCCCGTGCAGGTCTTGAGCCACTTGTTGTGAACGGTTGGGAGCCTGGTGGACAGCTCACAACGACGACAGAGGTGGAGAACTTCCCTGGGTTTCCAGATGGGATTATGGGACCGGACATGATGGATCTGTTTCGCAAACAAGCGGAGCGTTTTGGGATTCATACGTTGGTTGGGGAGGCTGTTGAGGTCAACCTGACTGAGGATAAGAAAGAGATTGTATTTGATAATGGAGAGACATTAACTTGTGATGCGTTGATCGTGTCGACAGGAGCGTCAGCCAAGTGGTTGGGGCTGGAGACAGAGACGAAGTACCGTGGATGGGGTGTGTCTTCATGTGCGACATGTGATGGTTCTTTCTTTAAGGGCGAGGATATGATCGTGATCGGTGGGGGAGACACGGCGATGGAGGAGGCGCTTTACCTGACGCGCTTTGCATCCAAGATTCATGTCGTCCACAGACGTTCCGAGTTGAGGGCATCTCAGATTATGCAACAGCGTGCGATGGAGCATCCACAGATCAACTTTGTGTGGGACAGTGAGCTCGTCGAGGTGCTCGGAGAAGAAGAAGGACACCACAAGAAGGTTGTCGGTGGACGTGTGCGCAACCGCAATACTTCCGAAGAGACTGTGATTCCTTGTGGTGCGATCTTTGTCGCGATCGGCCACAAACCCAACACGGATATCTTCAAAGGTGTGCTCGATTTGGATGAGAGCGGTTACATCCAGGTGGAAGGGCGCTCGACACACACCAACGTACCGGGTGTCTTTGTCGCCGGTGATGCCGCAGACCATGTCTATCGTCAAGCGATCACTGCAGCGGGAACCGGGTGTATGTCGGCGATCGATGCTGAGCGTTACCTCGCGGTGCTTGGTGTGTGAGGGCGATCTTTGTGAGAGTGTGAGATGAGCCAAGGTGCACTCTATATGATGTAGTGCCTGACAAGATATCGTGAGAAGGGTGGGGAGATTTCTTTTTTGTGGATGTCTTTTCTCGCGGTGTCAGGGGCCAAGATAAGCAAATGAGCGAAGTTCCAGGTTTTTTACTGAAAACATTGACTTTTTGAGTTTTGTCTATATAATCACCCCCTCACATGAATGGAGCCCAGAACACAAGGCTTCTATTTTGCGAAGTTTTGACCTTCCATTCACCCTCCCAACCTCACCAAATTGCATCACATTTGAGCGCAGTCAGTGTGTTGGGGGAACGAAGTCAACAGCACATATCAACAGCACAGAAAGCACCTTCGTTTTCCCTCGATGTATGATCACGAGGTGTGTGTGAGGATAGATAAGATGAAGATCAGGCTCCTCGATCTTTCGACAAGTGAGGAGAAAGAATACGATTGGGATATTGAACAGGCATGGTTGGATCAAGTCTTCAAAGAAGAAGACGAAACCGGTGAGCCGATGTTCCGTTCGTTGTCTCCGATGCACTTGTCAGCATGGTTGTATCGAAATGAGGCAGAGGTCTTTTTTCGAGCCGATCTGAAGGGTGAGTACGAATATTCATGCTCGCGGTGTCTCGCGCCGACCAAAGAGTCATTGCACGTAGAGATGTCGGGCATGTTTCGTCCCCGCGCAGATGGTGAATTTGACGAACCAGAAGATCCATCCGTGTTTTTGTATGCCAATGAAGAGGTCGATTTCTCTCCGGTTATCCGAGAGAGCATCGTCTTGCAACTGCCCCTTAACCCTGTATGTAAAGAAGACTGTGCGGGGTTATGTGCGGATTGTGGCGCCAATCTCAATGAAACAACTTGCCAGTGTGAGGAAGAGAAGATCGACCCACGTTGGGAAGCGCTCCGTGCGATTCGAGATGCGTCCAAGTCCTCGTAACCATAAACACCTGTACATAGATTGATTGATAGGAGATAGACAGATGGCAAATCCAAAGAAACGAACTTCTTCGCGCAAGCGTAACACCCGCCGTTCGCACATCCGCTTGAAGGCCATGGGGACTGTGACCTGCACCAACTGCCAAGAGTTGAAGCTGCGTCACCGCGTATGCCCAAGCTGCGGATTCTACAAAGATCAAGTTGTCGTCGAAACAGCCATCGATTAATCGCTGAGTCTTAGGATGAAGCGTTGGGGTTTTCTATTCCCTGGTCAAGGCTCACAGGCGATCGGGATGGGGCAGGCGTTTGCAGACGCCTTCCCCATCGCGCAAGAGACTTTCGCTGAGGCGGAAGACGCGCTTGGTTATTCCCTCTCCACGCTCTGTTTTGAGGGACCCAAAGAGAGACTGCGCCAAACGGAATACACACAACCGGCTGTATTGACTGTCAGTGTTGCTGTTGAGCGTGTCCTACGCCAACAATACGGATCGTTGCGTCCTGTGATGGTCGCTGGACACTCCCTCGGTGAGTTCTCCGCGCTCGTCGCGGCTGGTGCGTTGACGCTTCCTGACGCTGTCCGAGTCGTCCGCGAACGTGGCCGCCTGATGCAAGAAGCCGTGCCCGATGGTGTCGGTGCAATGGCTGCTGTTGTTGGACTCCCTCTCGAAGACGTTCAGACGATTTGTCAACAAGCTGCTGAAGACGAAATCTGCGTCCCCGCCAATATCAACTCTCCCCAACAAATCGTAATTTCAGGTCATCAAGCTGCGGTCGAACGCGCACGCAGTCTTGTGCGCGAGCATGGGAAACGTGCCATCAGCCTCGAAGTCAGCGCACCTTTCCATTGCCCCCTGATGCAACCTGCTGCGGATGGATTGGCAAAGGTCCTCGACACCATCGACATCAAGGACCCCACATTCCCTGTCGTCAGCAACGTCGACGCACAACCCTATCAATCTGCCGATGTTGTCCGTCAACGACTGTTCTCACAAGTTACCTCGCCCGTCCGCTGGGTAGACTCTATCCACACCATGAATGAAGCTGGTATCACCCATTATCTCGAACTTGGTCATGGACGCGTCTTATCCGGGTTGCTTCGACGCATCTCCAAAGAGCGACCTTCACTTCCTGTCGGCCAACCAAAAGATCTCGAAAAACTTTCGGAATGGCTCGATACCTCTGCGTCAACATGATATAGTAGCGGGCGGAGTTCACAACTATCCAATCTTCACCAATGGGATGTTGCCAGATTCAGTCTCTATCCATTCTACATCAAGCACAACGCGGATGGCTTTGCTATCAATCATACGAAAACGAAAGCTCGTCCTCATCATGGGAATCCCTGACAATCAGGGCACTCATCTACCATATGGAAGTTCTGCGTTGAAGGTGTCTGCCACTCTGGCTTGAACCAAAAAGGAGTCATCCGTGAAGGAAGAACAAACCAAGAAAAGCACTGGATCCCGCCGCAAAAGCAGCTCCAGAAGCAGCAAAACTGGGACCTCTAAATCCAATACGCGCTCATCATCCTCCCGCGGCCGAAAGCCCTCTTCGCGTTCTTCTTCGAGCAAGACAAAGTCGACCAAGTCCGCCGCGCCCAAACAAGAGGCCAAAAGCGAGGCCAAAGAAGAGACCCTCTCAAAAGAGGAACTCCGCGCTGAGCTCGAAAGCTCTCAACGTCCATACTCCGAATGGACCATCCTCTCCGACGCAGTCCTCAAAGGTGTTCTCGATCGTGGCTATACCGATCCCACACCCGTCCAAGCCGCGTCCATCGAACACGCGCTGACCAAACGCGATCTCGTCGTGCAAGCCAAAACCGGGACCGGAAAGACCGCCGCCTTTGGTATCCCACTCCTCGAAATGGTCGAGATGGGACGTCAAGGACCACAAGCGCTTATCCTCGCTCCCACACGCGAGCTCGCTAAGCAGGTCGCTGACGAACTCGAAAAATTGTCGACACCCAAAGGAGTTCGTATCCTCCCCATCTACGGTGGTATCAGCATTAACGAGCAAACTCGTCGCCTCGAAGAAGGTGTCGAAATTGCGGTTGGTACTCCCGGTCGTGTGCTCGACCACATCCGACGTGGAAACCTCGATCCCACACTTATCCGCTTTGTCGTCCTTGATGAGGCCGATGAGATGCTCTCGATGGGCTTCTACATGGAAGTCGCAAATATCCTCGGCGCTTGTCGTGAGCGCGAGCAGTTGATGCTCTACTCAGCGACCATGCCACCCGATATCGAAGGTCTCATTCGACAATTCCTCGACGGTCCCTTGCGTATCATGGTCAGCGGTGGAGATCGGAAAGTTGAAGGGATTCAACACCTCGTATACTTCGTGAACCCGAGCCTTCCAAGACCTCGTAACATGCTCTACATCATCGAGCACGTGGGTCCAGGACAGAGCATCATCTTCTGTAACACGCGAAACGATGTCGCGCTCTTGTCTTCCTACCTGATCCGACAAGGCAAACACGCCGAATCGATCAGCGGAGATATGGACCAAAGAGACCGCGAAAAAGTCATCCAAAAACTCCGCGATGGAAAGGTTCAATTCCTCATCGCGACAGACGTGGCCGCACGAGGTATCGATATCTCCGGCTTGACACACGTCTTTAACTACAACTTCCCCACCTCTCTCGACCTCTACTTCCACCGCGTCGGTCGAACTGGACGTCAAGGGAAAGAAGGGCAGGCGATCTCTCTGCTGACAGGCTCCGACACCTTCCTCGTCGCGCAGCTCAAACGCATCCACAAGATCAGCCCCAGTATCGTCACATTGCCTTCGCCCAAAGAGATCGTGCAACACGCTGCTGCACGCCACATCAACGGCATGTTTGAAGAGGCAATGCAACATCTCGTCGAACCCTTCTTACCTCTCGCTGACGCCATTAACGGAAGCGAACGTGGACGCTTTATCACTGCCTATCTCCTGAAGCTATACCACGAAGGTCACTGGCAACAACTCCAAGAGAGCCTCAAAAATATCGACGCACCCGAACAACTCGAAGCACAACAGCCTGAGGCCGAAGTGAAAGAGGCTCCCAAGGCAAAAGAAGCTCCCAAGGCAAAAGAAGCTCCCAAGGCAAAAGAGGCTCCCAAAGCGAAAGAGACCTCTGCTGACGACGCAAAAGAGTCCGAAGAAGCAACGGCTGCTGAATTTGTGAGGGTCTACTTGAGTGTCGGTTCCTCCGAAGGATACGACGCAGAGTCTCTTCGGGATATGGTCTCTGGAGAGGCTGATATCGATCGCGCTACGTTGGGTGCGGTACAGATGGAACGCCATCACTCCTTCATCATGATTCGCGACGATGTCAGCGGCCATGTGATCGAACTCTTCCAAGAGAAGCCTGTTGGCGATCACCGTGTCACTGCCGAAATTGCGAAGAAATCTTCCCGCTCACGTTCCCGACGTCGCTAACCCAATATATCCCCCACCAAGCCACACATCGCGTGACCATAGGTCGGACATTAAGCCCGAACCTACGGTCGTTTCGTTGCTGACGCGATATTTCCTCCACCAAGCCACACATCGCGTGACCATAGGTCGGACATTAAGCCCGACCCTACGGGATCTTATCGTAAGCCGCTCTTTCTGCCAAATCGTCCCCACACAGTTACAGTTCGGATATAAAGCCCGACCCTACGGGGTCTTATCGTAAGCCGCTCTTTCTACCAAATCGTACACACGTTATCGTAGGTCGGATACAAAGCCACAACCCTTGCAGCCAGGGAACTGTTGTTTCAGACAGTATGCCAAATGAATTGGGGGATATTCTCTGGCGTTTGTGGGGGGGGGGTTGCTGTGATAGGGAAACATGAACACGGCGAAGTGGCTATCTTGCAAAGTAAGTGTACACGTTCGAATTGACATTTTCCCCGTAGGGTCGGGCCTTGTGTCCGACCTACGATGGCGGGAGAGGATGACTTGTGTGTTGGTCGAGGGGAAGTTGGTGTCGAAAAGGAGAGGAGCGTTGTGGAGGGGATGATTAGAAGATGTGGTCGACGTTGAGGTAGAATCCAAGTCGGTTATCAGACAAGGACTGCGCGACATCAAGCCGGATCACGAAGGTCGAACCCCACTGTACACGAAGTCCACCACCTACACCGTATTTGATACCCAATCCTTCACCGTCGATGTCTTTTTGGATGTTGTTGTTGGCGTAGCCATAATCACCCCAGACACGACCTGCATCGAGGAACGCGATGAAGCCGAGGTTAAAGCGCTGACTTCCGATATTGAATGGGATCGCTTTGATGCGCAGCTCCAGGTTTCCGAGGATTTTGGCTTTACCGTAGTAGCGCAACCACGCAACACCACGGGTACTTGAGCCACCACCTGGACCTTCACCTGGAAACAAACCACCAAATGTTGGCAATTCATAGAGTGGTACATCGCCAAACAGTACATCCCCAATCAATCGGGTTGCGATGACGAGATAGTCTTTCCAAATGGAGAAGAAGAAGCGCAAGTTGGTGGACACACCACCGTATGTGAAGGGAAGCCCGAGTCCCTGTCCTACACGCGCGGAGACTTCTAGAAAGTGTCCCTTCATCGGGACAAACTCACTGTCACGGGTATCCCACAAGATCCCAAGTGTACCTGTCACGACGCCGTGATTTTGTGTCCCTGTGAGGGTGTTTTGTACATACTTGGAGCTTTCGAGACCGTTGCCTTGGATATCTTCTTCGAGCTTGCTGTCTTTGTAAATCTCGGGGATGTTGTATTGGAAACGAAGACTGACAAAGGTCTCGACGATGGTCTTCTTGTCGCGGTACATTTTGATACGTGCGGCGCTCTGAAGGTACGGAAACATTCGACTGTATTGTTGATAGCGCAGGGCGCTGATGTAGTCGTCTCGTTGGGTCTCTGGATCGAGAGCTGCCCAGGGCTCTTTGTAGGGGGAGTTGTTTCCGAGTCCGTAGTAGCCCGATGTGGAGAAGAGCGAGAAACCGACGCGAGAGTCCAGTCGGAGTAAGCCACCTGCAAGACCTGGAAGATCGAGGCGGATGTAATCATCGTGGTAGGGGAAGATTGGACCTGTCTGGAGGAATTGCACCGTCGCGTAAAGCAAGAAGACGAGTCGCCATTGGTAGGGTTTGTATCCTTCCTTGAATTGGACGACTGTACCGAGAAGACCAAAGCCAAGACCTGTATCGATGGAGTAGTTGACGGCAGGTAGCAACCCGATCTCAAGGCGATTTGGGTCTTTCTTTTTCTTCTCTTTCAGGCGCCCTGTGGCCTTTAGGGCGTTTCCTGCCGCGCGCTTGATTGGGCGTTTTCGAGCTTTTTTGGTTGTTTTTTTGGCTTCTTTTTTGGCGTCCGCTGCGGCGACCTTTGTGGCGTGACTCTCTGCTTGGGAGAGTGGAGGGGCAACACACAGCAAGAAGAGTGCGGCTATGTAGGATGAACATAGCTGAAAGACAAGGCGTTTTGAATGGGAAGGAACGACAACTCGTGGCATCTTTACATGTCCTCAGTAGGGAAATTCGATATCTTCGATCAGGTTGTGTTTTGACATCCCCCAAGATTTCCAGAAATGGCGGGGATTGTCAATGTTTTTTGGTGTCTGTGTGGATGGAGAAGAGTGGGATTATTGAGAGGGTTTGGAGCTTGGGGAGAGTAACTCTTTGTAGTGTGTGAAGAGGCGGATACCACGGAAGCGTTTTTGTGTGGCGTTGGCTTTTGTCACGTTGTGGATGTAAATGGCGAGGACCTGCTTGGGGTAGAGGCGCCGGATCGCGGCGTAAATTTCGGGATCTTTTTCTCCACTGTCACCAACAAGGACAAACCGGTGTTTGGGATAAGCCTTGAAGATCTCTCGGATCGCGTCCGCTTTGTATTTCGTCTGGTGGAGTAAGCTGTACTTTTCCTGGCCGGACAGACGCTTCATGTTGAGCGAGCCGACGGGAAAGTTATGGTGTTGGAAGATCGCGAGCATGCGGTCCAACAGTTGGACAGGGGAACCTGAGAGATAGTGGAGCGTCGTGGGGCCTTTGTGTAGCTGGCGAAGTGCATCAAGGGCGTGGGGGAAGATGCGGACTTGTGAAGGGTTGGAGAGCAGCAGCTTGCGGAGCATTTTGCTCTTTTTGTAGACGAAGGTCTCGATCAACGTGTCGTCGATGTCACTGATGATGCTGATCCCAGGCAGATCGGAACCCTGAAGCATAAACGCGTGTGTTGGTGTCCCTTGCAGCTTCTGCTTTTTGGGCCAGGCGAGCTCTGCGACAACTGGTAAGACTCCCCACTTCTTGAGCGCTTTGTCCGGCATCATTTGGTAGGTACGGTAACCAAGGGTGTGTTTACTCGGTGTCGTCGGCTGGGATGTGCGCGTTGCTGGGCGACTGCTTGGAGGGAGCTGAGTTGGTTGCACAAAGGTCGCGTAAAAGTAGCCCTTTTTGTCTGCGAGGACGACTTTTTGTTTGTTTTGAAAGCTGACACGGACACTCGCATAGGGGATATACTTTCGTGTAAAACGCCGAATCATCGCCATCATTGAGCCTAGCCGTCCCTGCTTTGCGGTGCCTTTGATAAAACGACTTTTGCGGACAATGCGTCCTTTGATGACACATCTTGTCCCAGCGCAGTAGCCAGGATACACGTGAATGTCGACTTTCTTGGTTCGTGCTTGTGCCGAGGTGTTGGCGAAGAACGCAAAACAAAGTCCAAACCAGGTCAATGTGTGGGAGAGTCGAAGGATATCCATTGGTTTTCCTGTGTGTGATGAGGTCATTCACCTGCCAAAGAAGACGATCGCACCGGCTGCAAGAAGCCCAATCACGATTGGGATTAAGAAGAGCATCCAGGTCGAGCGCATGGCTGGCTTTTTGCTGTGTGCGGTGAGTGTCTGCGAGGGATTGACAGCCACTGTATCCACAGAGTCCGTTGTCGAGATCGGTCCCATTGTTATCCCTTGAAGGGACATTTGAGAGGTCTGTTCGATGTCATAGGAAGGTGGTGTCGATGTGGGGAGGCTATGCGCGGGGGGAGTGTGGTGCCACTCTGTTGGTGCGTGAGGGCTGTCATGTTGGGCATACTCAGGAGCGGCTGCGAGGTAGTCCGAGGGCTTCATCTGGACTGTGGCGAGTGTCTCTGGATCAGGAGTCTGGAACTCTGTAGGTGCATGCTCTTGTGCGCGGTGTTGTCCGTACTGAGAAGAAGGTTCAGCGGCCTTGTAATCGTCGATGGACATCGACGTCGTGTCGAGTAGCCACTCTGGTTGGTGGTGTGTGGTTTGTAACACAGCGGCATCGGGGGCCAGTCTCTGTTGTGTTTGGCGTGAGGGCTCAGAGGTCGATACAACTGGCGCTGCTGAGACGTCCTGTACATTGGCTTTTGTATGTCTCTCTGCGCTTTGTGACGGAGCAGGTGGGGCCCAATCTTGAAGCTGTGCGGTCTCTCTTCGACGCGGCGCTTGTGCAGAGGACACTTCTTGTGGCTTGGGAGGCGCCCAACCATCGAGTTGAGAGGTTCCCTCTTTGGCTGGCGTCGAGAGTGGTTGGGGGGTGTGTTTGGTGGAGACCTCTTCCATGTATTGTTGAAGGGTCTCTTCGTGGATGTGTCTAGGAATGTATGGGAGGAGGGCTCGATAATAATCTCTTGCGTTTTGAAAGCGATGAGATGGATCTTTTGCGAGTCCTTTCATCACGATGTCAGAGATCTCTTTGGGCAGGTCGGGGGTGAGCTCGTGTGGTGGGATCACCTTTGACTCACGCACCTTGTCGAGGACGATGAGATCGTTGTCTCCGTCAAACAGTCGGTGTTGTGTGAGGAGTTCCCAGAGGACGATACTCATCGCGAAGATGTCGGCGCGTTGGTCTACCTGGCTTGTATGGGTCTGTTCGGGGGCCATATAGGAGACCTTCCCTTTGAGGACGCCGGTGGCTGTTCTTTTCGCGCTTTGTGCCATTTTGGCGATCCCAAAGTCAGCGACTTTGACCTCGCCTTTGTGTGAGAGCAGAATATTGTGAGGGGAGATGTCGCGGTGGACGATGTGCAGACTCTCCCCTTGATGAATGTATTCGTGGGCGTAGGAGAGTCCCTTGAGCGCCTGTGCGATGATGTACAAAGACAACTCGTAGGGGATCAGCCGTTTGTGGTTGCGGCTGCGTGTGTTGAGCCGTTTGAGATCAACTCCTTCGACCCACTCCATCGCGAGGTAGTAGATATCATCGACGCGATCAAAGTCCGTGACCTGTACGATATTGGGGTGGGAGAGCATGGCCGCGAGCTTGGCTTCGTTGATAAACATCTGCACAAACTCTTGATCTTCGCATAAGTCCGCGTGAATACGCTTGATCACGAGATCTTTTGAGAAGCCTGCTGCTCCGACAAGTTTGGCGCGGAATATTTCGGCCATGCCGCCCATCGCGAGGCGGTCAAGGAGCTGATATTTGCCAAAGGTTTGTCCTGTTGGACCCGACATGTTTGTTTCCTATGGTGGACTGAAGGTCACGGGAGTCATCACGCGATGCGTTTTGTCGTGTGTTGCTTAAACGTCGCTTGGTGGCCTTATGTGTCTTTTTGGCGCTTGCGATTTTGAAAGGCTTCCATTTTTTCGGGGGAGGCCTCGGTCTGGTAAGTTTGCTTCCACTCGCTGTAAGGCATCCCATAGACGTACTCTCTGGCCTCATCGTAGTTGAGCGGAGCAGCTCTCTCTTCAGCGGCCGCGACCATCCATTTGGAGAGACAGTTGCGACAAAAGTCTGCGAGGATCATGAGGTCGATGTTTTGTACATCTGTGCGTTCTTGCAAGTGTTTGACGAGTCGGCGAAAGGCGGCGGCTTCGATCTCTGTTTGTGTTTGTGGATCCAATGTGTTCTCTCCGCGAGGGTTGAGTGGTTGAAAAAAATCGTGTGCAGTGTAGCATATTTTTGTCTGGTTTTCTTTTTCTCCCATCTGAGCAAAGAGCGAAGTAGGGACATTACGGAGCACGTAAAACGATGAGCGATCGAAAGAATGATATCCGTCGCCGAGAGGATACCTTGACTGAGGAGCGGATCAAAGCGAAAAAGCCCCGCATGTACAAAGTCATTTTGCACAACGACGACTTTACGACGATGGAGTTTGTGATCGACATCCTGATGAACCTCTTTCGCAAATCACACACTGAGGCGACGAAGCTGATGTTCGATGTACATTACAAAGGTGCATGTGTGGCAGGCGTGTACACGAGGGAGATCGCCGAGACGAAGGCCGATCAAGTGATTCAATATGCCCGCAAGCAAGAGCACCCATTTATGGCAACCGTCGAGCCTGCGTAAGTCGTCTTTTCAGGACGAGTCAGGGGAGGATGGGGTCTGTGCTGTTGACGAGATGCATCCCTTGGGCCTCACACTCCGCGAGGAAGGTTTCGGCGATTGCGGGGAAGTCAGGGCCACCAGGGGCAGCGGGGACGGGACTCATACAGTCTTTGAGGATGTAGATTTTCCCGATATCTTGGGGGTTGGTTTGGAGAATCCGTGTCGCGAGAGAGGAGAGGGTGGCTTTGACACAGTGTGAGCTGGCTTCTCCCCATACGTAAATGCGGTCATAAGAGAGGAGCTTGTGAAAGAGATCTTCTCTGAAATGACCGACCTGCTCGCCATCGATCTCTTTGACCTCTGGTTCGAGGACTGAGTAGTTTTCTGTAAGAGGGTGCGTGCCTTTGGTCTCAATGTGAAAAGGAGTTTGTCGCACAAAGCTATGGTAGAGCGCGGCCTCCATGACGAGCGGTACGAGGGCGTGGGATAGACCGCCAAGTAGGCAGTGGTAGGGCCAGATCATCAACTGATACTTTCCATTTGCTTCGAGCTGTCGGACGTACTCTTGTGCCTTCTCAGGAGCGTGTGCTGGCTGCCACTGTCCGGCTTCGATGGCTTCAAGGGTGATGATCGTGAAGGGCGCAGGTGGGGCACCTGTCCGATCTCGCCAAAAACTGGGGTGAAAGATCTGTTGGGGAAAATGCGTGTCGAGAGAGAATGAGAGATGGCTGATGCGGTCGATGTGTTGATAGAGAAAGCGAACCGCACGGACCATATCATCGGTGGCGCCTGGAACTTCGAGCGCGGCACCTGGATGGACAAAGCCAACCTGACAGTCGATGCCAAAACATGCGATACGCAGTGGATCATCTTCGACGGGCACAGGAGCGTGTTCGGCCCTCCATGTCGAGGCATGTTCGGCGATCAATCCTGCGCGCTCTTGCCAGAGCTCGCCGACTTTGGAGAGGTCGACAAAGGATGGGAGCGGGTGGCGTGTATAAGGCATCGTCGTTCCTTTGTGTGGCGGTGATCAGGACTTTTGGTTATGGCGACTTGGGTAGATTGTAGGTGGGCGGTGCGCGAGGGCTGTCATCGTGTCTTGCATCGGTAGATGATAGTGACGTGTCCCCTCACGCTTGGCGATCGCTGCTGCGACGGCCGCGGGCACTGCGATAATGCCAATGGTGCCGCTCATCTTTTCTTTTTTGGCGTTGGACTGCCGAGTCAAAGCCTTGATCTGGAGATGTGGGATGTGCGCAGGAGGTAACATGCCGAGCTGACTTAAGCTGGTGAGTTGAGGAAATCCTTCGCTGATGGGGTGGTACTCTGTAAGAGCGAACCCAAGCCCTCGGTGAATGGCACCCTCTATCTCGTGGAGTGTGCTGATGGGATCGCTCGCGCGACTGACATCGTGAACTGCGCTAAAGCGGCGAATCCGACCACTTGCTGGATCGAGGACGATGACTTGAACGGCGTAGTCGATCGCATCGTATTGTGGCAGTGATGTGTTGTGGTGGGGGGAGGGCGGTGGGTAGATCCCGCGGAACGTGCGCTCAAGAATTGATTCGTTTTGTTCGATGGTGCCTTTGAGCAGGAGCGCGGCTTCTCTTGCTGCACCGGTGAGCAAGATGCGCTGTGCTGGAGAAGGGGGCTGGGGGGCCGTCTCTTGGGCATCCACGGAGAGGTGAAATTGGTTGCGGGGGAGTCCGCTCTCTTGTGAGACGATCTGTAGGAGCGCTTCGGTGAATTCTTTATCGACCTCTTTGTGGGGGAGCTTGACGAAGATGGTGCCTTCCTCGTCGACTGCGAGATCAAGCCTCGTGTTGTGGGGGTCGACGTTTTGTGAGCTGTGTCCAAACATCGCACAAGAGATCCCGGCGAGGTCGATGTTTCTGTAATATGTTTCGCGTATCGCTTCGAGCGCTGGGACGATGCTGCAATCTGAACCCACCTGTTGGCCGTTTGGTAGTGTATCGCCTGGTTGCAATGCGTTGCGGTAGCGAATGGCCCATCCGTCGATTTGAAGGCGTTCTGCGAGTAATTCGATCGCACCTTCAAGGGCGAAGGTGATCTGTGTGACCCCTGTGTCTTCGTAGTATGCGGTGCTTGGATTGTTGGTCGTGACAGCTTCTGCGAGCAGGTCGTAAGAAGGGATACGGTAGGGGCCACAGGCGTGTAGCAGCGTGTTTTGCAGCATCTGTCTGATGTAGGCGGATTGGCCGCCTCCGTCGAGGAGGGCGCGTACACGTAACGCTGTAAAGTTGCCATGCTCGTCACTTGCGAGTGATACATGCATACGGAATGGTGGATGTTTTGGTGTAAAGCGCATCGCGTCTTCTCGGTTGAGGGCGAGTTTGACGGGGCGCTTGCTGCGATGTGCCATTAACGCAGCATAGATCTCAAGGCGAGGTTGTTGATGATATGAGCTTGTGTGGCTTCTTCCTTGACGACGTACTTCGATCTTCTCTTCTTGCAACGAGAGATGACGTGCGATCTCTTTTTGTACCTCTTTGGGGTGTGGGTGGGAGGTATAGACGTGAAGGATGTCTCCTTTTTGGGGGACAACGACACAAGAGGGCAACGGTAAGAATGCCGGCTCAACGTGTGGTGTGTACCATGTGCCCGAGACGACGAAATGTGCGTCTTTAAGCTCCGTCGTGACCTGTCCATGGGTCAGGTGATGGCGAGCCTGGACGTGCATGTCGCCGCGCTGACGGAGGTATTCTGTGTTTGTAAAGGGTTCCACTGGATCCGCGACGACGCGAATGTTTGCGAGCCCTGCGAGCGCTGCCTCTGGCGTCTCTGCCGCCACCAATGCGATGACATCCGAGGCGCACATCGTCTCTTCAAGCAGCCCCACGAGGGGTCTATTCGAGAGTTGGTCATGGCCCCGAAATGGAGATGCTGGGCTCTCGATATCACTTGCGCCGAGGATCATTGAGACATGTGGGATGGTTCGTGCGATCGAGAAGTCCAGCTCAAGGATGTGTGCTCTCGTAAAGGGTGTAAAGAGCAAGGAGCCGTAAAGCATATTGGGAAACTGAAGATCATCCGGAAAGGTCGCTTCGCCAGAGAGCAAATCGATGACTTCAGGGAGGCGAACGCTCTCCGTTTTTAACCTTGGGAGCTTCTCTTCACCTTCGCTGTCGAGTAATTCATAAACGTCCTTCTCTTTGCCTTTTCGCTGCGAAGCGGTCAGCTCTTCGATGACATGTTGCCATGCGAGATAGCCTGTACATCGGCAGGTGTGCTGTCCAAGCATGCGCTGCAAGGTCTTACGTGGGAAGGTCTCATTTTCTCGACATTGTGCGTGAAGACGCATCACCAAGCCTGGAACACAGAATCCACACGCTGTACCAGCGCGCGAGAAAACGTCGATGTATCGCTCTCTCTCCTCTTCCGAGAGGCCTTCTAGTGTGACGATCTCTTTGCCAACGAGCTCACCCATCGTCAATTGGCAGGCGTGCTCGGGTGTGTCATTGACCCACACTGTACAAGCACCGCATTCTCCGGTGTCACAGCCTCTTTTAGCCCCTTGTAACCCCATCTGCTCACGCAATACATCCAACAAGCGCTGTTGCTCATGACCTGGAGAAAGTGGATACGGTTCTCCATTTAAATACCAATGTTGTACACTTGATGAGCTCATAAGTCTGGACCTTTCAAAGCAGATCTCTGTAAAGTGATAAGTGGGACCGTCAACAGCGCCCACGCGGAGCCAGAACGTCTCGGTAAGTCCTTAAAAAAGAGGCTCTGTAAAAGAGAACGAAGCGTAAGGTCTCTTTGTCAATTGTTCTGTGTAGCGATGCTTCACAACACACTACGCATCAACCGCAATGATCATTGTCATCAACCATTCGTAGATGTCAAGCAAGTGAGCATGATCTCGCTGGTGGAATGAATTCACGCATGTTCTGGTTCAAAAGATGACCGTTTTGTCGCTTTTCTTCGGGGAAGTCATCATGACTTACTCCCTGTCTTTGTGGTGGTCAAACCACGAGAATAAGCCTTCGCCCCTTGAAAATATGTAGATATCGAACTATCAAAAGATGGATCTGTTTCATATCTTCCCAAAAAAAGAGCGCATCCAACGATGATGAATATCCCGATAGAACGATACCTCGCTCATCACTTGGTGTCGACGACAGGTGAAACACATAGAGGAGACCTTCAAAACCATGCAGAATGACGAAGGAAAATCCCCTTCCTCCAAAGCATCCACGGCTGAAGAGGAACACTCCAAATCAACAGATACACATACGCCCTCGTCCCCCAAAAAGGACGAAGAGAGCGCCAACATAAAAGATCCATCCCAAGAGACAAACGCTTCACAACAACCCTCCACAAAAGAAGCGTCTTCCACAAAGCAGACTCCTGAAAAGGAACAGGCTTCCGACAAAGAGGAAGTCTCCGAGAAGGAAGAGACCTCCAAAAAAGAAGAGGATACTCCCAAGAAGGAAGCTGTCTCCGCGAGAGATGATGATTCCTCCGCGAGAGATGATGATTCCTCCGCGAGAGATGATGATTCCTCCGAAAAAGACGAGAAATCTAGTGAAAACGCTGTCCTGTCGGATGACGCATCGCTCGAAAAAGACGATGCTTCGGAGAAGGAGGAGCCAAAGTCTTCTGATAAAGATGCGCAGAAGGTCGAGCAAAAGGACAAGAGTGTCTCTGACTTTGTGGACAATTTAGAGGAGATGATGGATGTCTCTTTGTCCAAAGAGAAGGAGACAAAGAGCAAGGACATGCTCCCAAGCGTCGAAGTTTCTGTTGAGGAGGCGAGGGAGGAGAGTGAGGAGGTCCGCCTAAAGCGCGCTGAGCGTCGTGGTCCAGGCTTTACGACGGATGACCTGAGTCCTTTTGAGTTCGACGCACGTCAGACAGGCAAGCGCCTCGAATATGCAGAGGGTGTGAGCGCTGAATATGGTCGGGTGAAGTGGTCCAAGAGCGCCTCCAAGGTTTTCTCAAGTGAGGAAATCTACGACATCCTACAAGATCCCGAAGATGGTGTGTTGTTGTTGCGTCATCGCTCGATGAGAAAAATCTTTCACGGTATGCTCGACAATGACAACAAGCAGGTTCCAGACGGTTCGACTGTGTGGTGGCTTGATACTGAGGAGTTGATGAAGCATCTCGCGAAAGTGGAGCCTGACACATTCGAAGAGTTGTCCTCATTGGAGCTGCCCGAGAAGATGATCGTGATGGAGCAGTTCTCAAAGAGAGAGACTGAGCGAGAGCCATCGGACTGGATCTTCAGACATTTTTGGTCCTCTTGTGTGGTCGGTGATTTGATGGCGCAGTGGGAAGAGCTTGCGATCGAACCGACTGAGTTCATCGACCAGATTGGTTCGGGGCTCTTTCAGCGCATCAGCCAATCGTATACCGAGGCGCGGTACTTCTTTAATCCGAACGATCAGCGAGAGGTTGTGCGCAATATTGTTGCGTGGTGGTCGATGTTTGGTGTCTTTGCTCCGGTCATGCGCAAGAAGAACTTTCGCGATATCGATGAGGTCAAGTTGTCGGCGTGGCTGAAAGAAAAAGGCCTGAATATCGAAGCAGCGGTCAGGCGACATCAGCCAGAGGTCGACATTCACATCCCCGTCCATTTGATCTCCAACAGCGTGGATCTGCGCCTTGTGATGCAGTCCCCCACAAAAGGTGTGTTCCTCTTTCACCAACGCTCTCGACGACGGATTTTTCTCAACCGCATGGGATTGCACCGGATGCAGGCTCCACCTGACACACCTGTCGTCAGGATGCGTGGTGAAAACTTTCGTCGCATCTTGTTTGAAGAGGACCCCGAGCTGGCGATTACGATCGCGAACGTCGAGCTGCCTGAGTACATTTACATTTTGGAGCTGTTGCCCAACCGTTTCTTACGTCGAGCACACCCCAACCATGTCTTTTGGCGATATTGGTCGTGGCTGACGGTCGGATATTTGTTGACGCAGTTCGACGCGCTCGAGATCAAAGCAGACGAGGTCAGGCGTGAGATCGGCCACTCTGCCTTTGAGGAGATTCGTATCTTCTTGGAGCGAGAGCGGTATCTCTTTGATCCGAGTGATGACGAAGAGGTCGTCGCGCAGTTTGTGTGTTGGTGGGCGATGCTTGGACAATTTGCGCCACAGCAACGTCGCGCGCAATTTCCCTCTGTGGAGGAGAGTCAGTTCGATATATGGGTCAAAAAGCAGGGACTCAATATCAAGAAAGCGATGCGCGAAAGTCGTCCCAACGTCTACAACGAAATCCCCGTACAACTCGATCCCCCCGAGGCCGAATCTTTGCCCAAGTGGGAGGCGCCCTCTTGGTTGCGCTTTCTGTCCGAAGAGGACGGGGAGAGCGCACGTAAAAAATGTGTCGCCATCAGTCAGGATCAGTACCGCAACCACGACCAACAAACGGAGAAAGAGACCAACCGTCCTTTTGTCTTTGAGTTTTCGTGGTTGTTGTTGACGAGTTTTGTGTGGTGGTTGCGTGCGCGTTTGTGGGGGCAGTTTGTCTCTAGTTTACCCGGATGCTTCGAGGGCGCGACGTGGCTCAAGAAGCTCACCGCGAGGCACGCAAAAGGTATTCAGATCTTTGAATTTTCTCACCATTTGTATTGGGCGTTGCGAGAAAAACGACGCGGCAATGCGGTCGAAGCGGCGGTTCAATTTACCGAAGCGCTCAACTTCTATCGTGTGTTTGCCAATCCTGACGACCCGCTCTTTACGCGCCTGAAGAGGGAGATCAAGGACCATCTTGGCGATGTACACGAACATTTTGTCGAGACACACGGGATCAAGAGCGCAAAACACCAGCAGGCTCTTCGAGAGATGCTCACGCAGCTGATCGCGACCCCTCTGTCTGAGCACGTTGGTCGACAGGCCGCCGCCATCTTGAAGGTCTTTCAGCGCTCTTATCTGGACAAAGAGAGGCAGTTTTTTACGACGCGTTTGATGCGCTGGTTGTTTAGCTTTGGAAAACAACCCATTCAGTTAAAGCTACAGCGACATGGGCTTGTTCGTTCACTGCGTTATCTACAGTCCACGCATCAAAAGCTGTCCTTGTTGCCACTCAGCGACGAAGTACAAACACAGTGGGAAGATGCGCTGCACGCGGCGCTTGAACACCTGGAGGATGAGCTGCGCGAGGAGTTTCGTCCGGAGTTGATGGAGGCGATGTCTGCGGCTGGCTTCCACGCGATTACGCACCCTGAGCGCGTCGCGCTCGCGAAGATCTGTGAAGAGTTGATCGACTTTGTCGTGCACCGTGGGCTCTTTACATTCTCGGATGTGCGTGACGTGATCAGTCGAAATGACCTGCGACTCAACGATCAGACTGTGCGAGATTTTGTCGCAGGGGATCAGCTGCTCCATCTCAACAAAGAGCTGGCGAGTCGCTTTGGTGAGATCTATCGCGCTGGAGAGGTCTACTTGCGGATGCTACAGCGTTCGACCTCTGTCGCGTTTGGTACGAAGACAGGGCGCTGGATCTGTCTCTACATCTTGGTGCCCTATCTCGGTGCGGCGATTTTACTCGAAGGACTCAATCATATGGTTGTCCATCCTATCGCGCATGCTGTCGGCGCACATGATGTGGGGATCTTCTCCGCTCGCGCTGTCCTTGCGGTGGGATCGATTATGTTCTTGATCATCCACACCGAGACGGGTTGGACGATTTTCAAACAGATCTTATCGGCATTATGGAGTGGGATACGTTTTCTGTTCCAAGAAGCACCACGTTGGTTTGTCAAACAGCCTGAGGTCCAAAAACTCTTATCGCACCCTCGGGCCTTGCCGCTGTACAACCAGATCGTCTTGCCGCTCGTCCTGTCATCGATCTTTGCGACGATCTCGAAGATCTTTCTCGCCTTGCTCTCCTACATTGGATTTCTCATGTTGCGAGCGATGGGGACGATTGGCTGGACGTGGTTGTCCACTGAGTGGACATCTGTGAAGGCTGTGATCGTCTCCATGTACAGTGTCAACAGTGTGAAGTGGTTGGAGCTGCTGGTCTTCTGGTTTATCGTTGGCTATTTCTTTGTCAACGTGACGGTTGGTCGGGCGATCTGGGACTGGGTTGCGTATCGCTTACTCGCGCTCTGGTACAAAGTCCGAGACCAGTGGGTGATTGGACTCTTCCGTTGGATTCTCGACTTCTTCCACAGCATGTTGCTGGCGTTGGATTACGTTATCTACCGTGTCGACGACTTGTTGCGCTTTCACCAGGGAGAAAACCAGGTCGTGATCGTCTTGAAGGCCGTCGCGCAGGTTATTTGGGGAACCATCACTTACATCATTCGATTCTTTGTCAATCTCGTCGCCGAACCACAACTCAACCCACTCAAACACTTTCCTGTCGTTACCGTCTCTCACAAGCTGATTATCCCCGTCGCACTTGCCGTCGCGACAGGGATGAAGAACGCTGGATACTCCGTCACCTCGATGACCGTTGTGGGGCTGATCTTCCAATTTGGTATCCCCGGTATTTGTGGCTTTTTGGTGTGGGAGTTTAAGGAAAACTGGAAGCAGTTTCGCGCCAACCAACCTAAAGAACCTGTGCCTGTACGAGTCGGGTCCCATGGCGAGACGATGAACGCTCTTCTGCGTCGGGGATTTCACTCTGGTACATTGCCCAAGTTGTACGACAAGCTCTACAAGCAATACCAGCGCGAATATGTGTTCCCTGATCACAAAAAGATCCACAAGTTGTACGCAGAACTCCACCACGTCTCCGAGGCGATTGAGATCTTTATTCGACGTGAGTTACTCGCAGGGATTCGTCTCCGTCCAGAGCTCGCCGACCACTTCGCTGAGCTGAAGTGTGGTCATCCGGAGTTGCTACAAAACCATATGGATTTGTTCGTCGAGCTGATCGGCCAAGACAAAGAGTCGTACAAGCTTCGTATACGGATCGAGTTGGAAGGTGGTTGGCTTGTCGGTGCAGTTAACTTGTTCGAGGAACCTTCGGAGGATTCGAAGACGAGACTCTCAGAGAAGCAGATCAAGGTGATGGATAAGGTTCTTGTGCTTTTCCTTCGAAAGTGCGGTATTCGCCTCGTTAGAGGCAAGATCGAGGATCTGTTGTCTTTCTACCTGCGCGAATTTAAAGTCTCTATACCCGGCGCGAGTCTTGACAAGATGCACGCTGAGTACTGGATTCGACGTGAAGAGATCCTCGTTGAGCTGATCACGGACAAAGGACCTCCGGAGCCGATCGTCTACCAGCTCGACGAGAATGGCCGACTCTACGAACCCGCGCCGCTCGTCGCGCTGGCGACGGGTGATCCCATCTTGCCTAACTCCGATCGTTCGCGTCCAAATGCAGGCTAAATGTCAAAGGTCGATGAACACCTGAAGCCTTGAGAGTGGGGGTGGGGGGAAGTGTTCAGATACAAAAAAAGCCTCTGTGTGTACACAGAGGCTTTTTTTGTATAGACGAGAATATGGGCGATACTGGACTTGAACCAGTGACTTCCACCGTGTGAAGGTGGCACTCTACCACTGAGTTAATCGCCCGAAGGGATCAGTTGTATACCATCTCTTTTTTGAGAGCACAAGTGAAATTTGCAGGGGGAGATGTTACTGAGGTGGTTTGTAGAGATCGATCGATGGGTTAGTGGGACCGGGGCGGTTCACGACGTTCTCAAGACAGCCTACAGCGACGCGTTTGGCATTGTACTGTCGTTCGCGAAATTCGTCGTAGGCTTCGACGACGATCAGCCATGCTTTTTCGCTTGATTCGGGGAGATAGAGTCGTATCCCAGGGATGTTGTTTGTTGCAGTGCTGTCGTATGTCCAGTCAAAGGTGCGCATCACGTAGAAGCCCGACGGAGTCCGGGTATCATAGGGGGTATATTTTGCGTTGGAGCCTGCGGTTGTGTTGGGAAGGCATCTGTAAATCCCTTTGTCCGTATCAAAAGCCATAACCCGAAAGGAGCGGATCGAGTTGATCTCGGATTCGGTCAATCCATGAATGTTGACACCAAGTCCCGAGTGCGAGGGTTGTCCACAGTGTGAGAGTGAGACGAGGCAAAAGAGGGCGAAGCCAAACCTTCGGAGTGTAGACATCATCGTCTGTTCCCTCCTGTATGTCCAACAGTGCGAAGTGGTTGGGGAGAGAGCGCGTTAATGTTGATACTGACGTCGATCCCTGGGGGTTCTTGGAGGAGAAAGTAGGTTGTCGCGGCGGCTGCCCCGACAACGACAACACCGATGACGACAGGGACAACCCATCCAGCGCCACCTGTGCGTATCTGGAGTGGTATGCTTCCTGGCTTTTTGGAGGAGTACTGTCGTCCTAGTGTTTGTTGTTGATCGTCTTTCGCGATGAGAAAGTATTCGATGGTGCCTTTTTGTTTATACGTCGCAGGGAAGGGGTTTTTGAAGTTACCTTCACATCTTTGGCCGATCCAAACGAGAGGGTAGGAGAGGAAGGCTTTTTTTCCTTTTTGGCGCAACATGACCTTTACAGTCGATCCGGGGGGATGTGGTGTACACGTCCCACGTAATTGGATCATGGTGCCTGGATAGACAGGAGTGGTGACCTTGACGTTGAGGGTGACGGGGATGACACGGCGCTTAGGTGGTGGGCGTCGCGTATGTCTGCGATCTGGAGGCGGACGTCTTTTGGGTCGTTTATGTCCCTTGGGGTACAGTTTTTTGTATTCTGTTTGCAGGAGCTTTTGAAGTGGGGGAGGGGTTTGGGGAGGAGCCTGACTGTCAGGTGCGAGTTTGAGCGCGATACGGAGCATCCTTGAGGCTTGGGCTGGTCCCTTCAGGTAAAAGAGGCAGAAGCCTTTGTACAGATACACTTTGGCGCGTTGTTCTCTCGATAGGTCGAGGTTTTGGGAGAGCTTGTTGAGCTGCGCCAGGGATTTGTCAAATTGGAGTTGATCGTACAGAGAGAGCGCGCGTTTGAGCGCCTTGTTGGGCGCGGCGTTGACGACACCGACGTGCAAAAAGAGGGACAAACAACCAAGCCCACACAAACACAGGCGAGCAAGACTCGTTCTCATCATCACAAACCTTCCATGCAAGAGATCTTTGTGCTGGATGTTGACCTTGTGCGGAGGTCCCCTTTGGATGGGGGGAGTGACAAGACAAGGTGCAAGCATCGCAGACTTTTTTGTGCGCCCATCGTGCCCCATTCTCTGAAAAAACACAAGGAAAGTTCAATAGCAAAAGCGTTTGACATTCTTCAGGTAGGGGGACGCATGTAACAGCTCGTTGGCCTCGTTCTCCGAAAAGCGATTTGCACAAATATCGAGCTCTTCGAGTTGGGATAGATGTGGTGAGTTTGCGAGCAGCTCGACACTCTTCAGTGTCAGCTGGTTGCCACTGAGCGCTAGGTTCTTGAGACGTGCAAATTGTGGAGCTTGTATCAGCTTGGCGACGTCATCGTCATTGAGCTGGCAGTCATGCAGGTACAAGACCTCCAGATGCAGGAGCTGCTCGCAGTCAGCGAGGGCGTCGCAGCCACCTTTCTTGATGGCGTTGTGACTCAGGTTGAGTTCTTGTAGAGTCGATAACATCGTTGCATTTGCTAGCACTCTGATGGCCTCAGGACCGAGCTTGTTGTGGTCCAAATCGAGCCGTTCAAGTGCCTCTATCGCGATCTCTTCGGTGAACAGCGACATATGGTTGTATGACAATCTGTTTCGGCCGAGATGTAAGGCCTTCAAGTGTTTGAGGTGTGGTGATTGCAGAAGTGTACGTAACCCTCTAAAGCCTACGCGATTTCGGTTGAGATCGAGTATTCTTACAGAGCGCAACTTTGGGGACTCTGCGAGCATGGCCACACCTCTCCTTGAGATCTTTGCTCCCAATCCCAACTCGACAGGACTTTGTGCGATCGGCCCATCGACAAAGGATTTCACGTCTTTGTCTCGGAACGTTTCGTCGTACAGGCGGAGGATCTTCACATCTCGAAGGGGTTCAGCTTCCAGCCAGGCTTGGTAGGCACGTACAGGTCTTTTTCTGTCTGAAAAATACATGATGTCAACATGCTCTACGAGTCTGAGTCGCTCATCTGATCGATACGTTTCGTGATCGAACAGCCATTTGCCAGTCAGGCGTTTGAGTTTGGTTGGCCAGTCTCTGATGTGTTGTTTTGCGTATTCGACGGCATCTGCGAGCGTGTTGTCATTGGGCCAGAGGTCCATAAACGCGCACAGTACCATCCAATTCCCTCGGGATGCCGGCTGTTCTAATATCGTGTGTAGGAGCGCAAATCTCTCCTCGAATGTCATCTGCTCCTGACTCTTTTGTAAGGATAGGTAGTAGACATCAAGCGCTGTTTTGTTGGCGTTGAAGAGTCCTCCTGGCTCGTTCTTCGCGGTCATTTGCCTTGTGCAGGATTCGAAGAGCCCTCCGGGCTCGTTCTTCGTGAGAATTTGCCTTGCGCAGGATTCGAAGCTCTCAAAGACACCTTCTCCTGTCATGGATACTGCGGGAAATGACGGTACACGGAAGGGATTTAATTCGGCTTCCAAGGTCTCTATATCTAGGGCGTTAGGGAGATCGCGCTTTGCGTATTGAATGACCAATGGGACGTTGTTCAGTTCGTAGCCATGGGTTGCGAGGTCTGACTCTAGACCTGCCATGCTCTCGTGGTTGGCCTCCATACGCTCAAGCTGCGAGTCTGCGACGAAGATGATGCCATCGACACCTTTGAGGATGAGACGACGTGAGTTGTTGTAAAAAACGGGGCCAGGGACAGTGTAAAGATGGAATCGAGGGCGAAGTCCCTCGGTCTTTGGAAATCCGTCTGAGATAAAATCGAAAAAGAGGAAACGATCTGTCTCTGTCGCCAACGAGATCATACGTCCCTTCAAGTCACTAGGAGTGTTTGTGTAAATATGTTGCATACTTGACGTCTTGCCGGAGAGACCTGGTCCGTAGTAGACGACTTTGAAGTTGATTTCGCTTGCATCGGAGTTGATAAATGACATGGTGACTCCCCGCTCTCAAGTATGGATGATATTTGAGGGTATATTCAGGTGTGCATCATTCTCTGCCTTACGTCGGGTGTTGAGGCTTGGACCCTTTGGTTGGAAGGAGTGCAAAGATAGACTCAACAACAAAAGCACTTGGCATTCTTCAAATGAGGCGATGCACATAAGATACCATCAACTTCCTCTTTTGTAAGGTTGTTCCAGTGAATGTCCAGTTCTTCGAGTTGAGAGAATGTCGGTGAGTTCGCTATTTGTTCGATACTTTTCAATGTCAGTTGGTTACGACTGAGGATCAGGCGCTTCAAGTTCATCAAATAGGGGGAGCGTATCAAGCTGGCGATATCGTCGTCTTTGAGTCGGCACTCGTCTAGAACCAAGACCTTCAGGTGCGCGAGCTGTTCGCAATCAGCGAGGGCGTCGCAGCCACCTTTTTTGATGGGGTTGTGACTCAGGTTGAGTTCTTGTAGGGTCGATAACATCGGTGCCTTTGCTAGCGCTCTGATGGCCCCAGGACTGAGCTTGTTGTGGTCCAAATCGAGCCGTTCAAGTGCCTCTATCGCGATCTCTTCGGTGAACAGCGACATATGTTTGTATGACAATCTGTTTCGGCCGAGATGTAAGGCCTTCAAGTGTTTGAGGTGTGGTGATTGTAGGAGTGTGCGCAACCCTCTCAAGCCTATACGATTTCGGTTGAGATCGAGTGTTCTTACAGAGCGCAGTTTTGGTGATGCTGCCAATGCGGCTGCGCCTTTTCCTGTGATGCCTTCTCCTAGCGCCAACTCGACAGGCTTTTGTGCGATCGTTGTGTCGACAAAAGCTTGTAACCCGCCGTCTCCGAATGTCTCGTCATACAAGCGGAGGACTTTCACATCCCGAAGGGATTCTGTCGCCATCCATTCTCTGTGAATGCATGGCTTTTCTCCACACGTGAAGTTTTTGATGTCGATTCGTTCGACGAGTTGAAGGCATTGTTTTGTTCGCGGCGTTTTGTAATGGAGCAACCACTGTTTTGGGAGACGTTTGATGTCTGTGGGCCAGTCGCTGGTATGTTGTTTCGTATACTGGATGGCGTGGGAGAGAGTGTCATTGTGTGGCCAGAGATCCAGAAATGCGCACAACGCGTTCCAATGTCCTCGGCTGGGAGCTTGCCCCAGTAGTACCCGCAGAAGCGCAAAGGTCTCTTCGGGGGTGATCTGCTCTTGGTTGTTTTGTAAGGACAGGTAGGCGTTAATCGCTTCTTTTTCTGCGGCGTATAATCCTCCCTGTTTGTACTTGGTGAGGATTTGTTGTGCGCAGGCTTCGAGGCTCTCAAAGACTCCCACACCTTGTATCGGGATCGAGGGGAATGAAAGTACACCTTGTGGGTTGAGTTCTTTTTCCAGGACATCAATGGGTGTGGCGTTGGGTAAGTCGCGTTTCGCATATTGGATGACCATGGGAATTTCGGAGAGGTCTTGCCCCATCGCTCTGAGATACATTTTCAGACACGCCATCATCTCGACATTGGCTTCCATGCGTTCGAACTGTGAGTCCGCGACAAAGATGATACCGTCAACGTCTTCCAAGACGAGGTGCAGTGATTCGTGATAAGCAATGTTGCCCACCGTCTTGTGGAAGTGAAACCTGGGACGAAGACCATTTTCTTGAGGAAACGTGTCCAAGGTGCAGTGGAAGGCTCTTGTGGTGGTAAATAGCTCAATCGGAGGCAGCATTATCTCTGCAGAACTGTCTGGAGTCTGCGTATTCGTTCCGGACGTTCTTTTCTGTGCGCGCGTGTAGATATGTTGGATGTTTATTGTTTTGCCACTAAGCATCGGCCCATAGTAGACGATCTTGAAGTTGACTTCGTTTGTTTGGAAGTTGATAGACGGCATGATGGCTTCCCGCTCTCAAACGTTTGTATGTGTGTATCGTGACCTATTTGGGTAAAAAACACAAAGAAAGTGCATTGGATGCCTCTGCCCAATCGAGATGTTTGCAAAAGCGTCCTTGATAGAGTGGAGGGAGTTTGGTAGTATTTGAAAGCATTATCAAACGTGTGCAGAAACTCTTTACATCGGATGCATTGTAAAGAGCTGTCGTCGAGTCAATCATTCATCCCAAACGGCCACAAGCCATGTCACCTGGGAGAGGGTTCTAAGCATGCCTGATCATCCGCGAATCTTATTGATAGAGTCAGATGCAACCGCCGCTGATTCACTCAGGCGGACCTTGTTGGAAACAGGGTATCATGTCGAGGTCGCGCCTGACGGCCTCGTGGCTCTTGCTGAGCTCGAAAAACAAACACAGTCCCCTGCGTTGATTCTTCTTCGGGTTGAGATCCCCCGGATGAGCGGGTACTCTGTGTGTAAACGGATTAAGCGGAAAGAGACGCTGCGTCACATCCCCCTCATCCTGCTCTCATCACAAGCTTCTCCTGAGACCTTCGCGCAACACAAGCGATTGCGTACACGTGCCGAAGGCTACATGATGATCCCCTACAACGAAGACGATCTGTTCAGTATGATCGCGGAGCATGCAGGGGTTCCAACAGGTGGCTCTCTGCTGGATGAGCATCACCACGCCGACGGAGGGACATCCGATGACCTCCAACCGATCGAATGGCAAGACGAAGAAACGGCGAACCCAATTGACCTGCATGAAGAGCGCGAGGAGCGCACGACGATCGCGCCCTCTCCCTATACGCAAAATGCGCCCGATATGCACGATGATGACGAGATCATCGAGCTGGACGATGCAGACGCGATGCTCATCGAAGTCGACGACGATGACGATACACCCATTCCCTTCCATACCCACCAAGTACACGACAACGCCTCTCCCTTTACTTACGCCGATAGCGCAAGCCCACCAACCTCACAGGGCGACGCGATCTCTTCCGATGCCCCTCGTTGGGATCAGGCGTTTATGGACGATGACAGTGAACCGACGATGATCGGTGGTAAGTCTCCCTTCCAAAGCGGAGCGACCTCACAGCCCGATTATGCCGATGCCCCCCCTGCGCCTACTGCACAACCCTCATTACCTGAACCTGTGAATCTCGACGCTCCAGGTGAGAGCTTTGGGACCCATGAGGTCGATGCGCTCGTCGAACATCTCGATGAAACGACAGACTCCCACGTCGATGACGTGCAGTGGGAGTCTGCTGGACCTTCCGAACCCCCTTCCTATGGTGATGTCGCTGCTGACGGACTCGAAACAAAGAGCGAATTTAGTGGTGATGAGAACGCCAAACCCGAAGTTCAAATCAACCAACCAGAACCCTCCCAAGAAGAGCTCGTATTTTCGACCTCGCTGCCCGCGATGGACGGGATGGGGTTGTCCTCCTCGCAGACAGAAGAGGGCGAAGAGCTCCAAGAGGATGGCGCTGATCGTTTTGCCGAACAGCTTGAGAGCGAGATCAAACGCCTGCGTGCGGACAAAGCGTGGTTGGAGAGGCAGGTCATTCAACTCCGTCGAGGGAACGCTGATCTGGATGAGATTGATGAGCGTGTACAAGATCCTTTTGCACAACTCGAAGCGCTTCAGGCCGAACATGACGCTGTGCTGAAAGAACTCGATGAGTTAAGCGAACGATACACGGACTTGCAGTCCAAACTCTCCGAAGGTCAAAGTGACGATGACATCGACATGGCCTTCGACAATCTCTCGATGGAGTCCGAGCCCTCTGGAGACGGTGAACCAAATGCCGCACTCCAAGAACAATACAACGACCTCGTCGCCAAGTTTGAAGAGAGCGAGAAAGAGCGCGAAGAGCTCAACCAAATCGTCTCCCAACTCCACAGCGAGATCGCTCTCGCCAACGAAAAATACAACAATCTCCTCCAACGCAACGAAGAACAACTCTCCTCTCTCAACGACAACCTCGACCAAAGCGAGCAAGCAGCACAAGAGCAAGTCGCACGACTGTCCGCGATGGAAGAAGATCTGCTCGAACTTCAGCAGGAGCATCAAGCCCTTCAGCGCCTCTACAACGACAGAGAGAGCGACTTTGATGAGCTCGAAGCGCAGTACAAAAAACTCGATGAGCAATTCAAAGAGCGCGATGTCGAAGCGCGAGAGCTTCGTAGTGAACTCGCCGGTTTTAGCGCACAAGTCCAAGCGCAAACATTCGATGATGATGAACTGCTGGTACAACTCCGTGAGCGGGCCAAAGAGATCCAACATCTTCGCGAAGAACTCAATCATCTCGGCGAAGAGTACGATGTCCTCGAATCCAAATACGATGCGGCGGTCTCGGAGAATGCACAAAGCAACGAGGCATTGGAGAGCAACAGCAAGGCGCTCTTTAACGTCATCTCCGAGCGAGATGCGCTGATCGAGGAGAAGGAGAAGCTCACAAGCGAGCTTTCCGAACTTCGAGAGCAGACCAAGCTTCAAGAGAACGAAATCGAAGGACTCAACGAAGATCTTCAATCGATCTCCGAAGAGCGCAACAAGTTCCGCGATGAGGTGCTCGCCCTCAACAACGATCTCGACGCCGCACGCGAAGATAGTCGCGGCCTGCAAGACAGCGAAGAGCAATTACGCTCTCGTTTGCACGAGATGGAGCGGGAGCATTCTCGACTCGAAAGTGAACTGGAGAGCGAGCAAAACAAACTCCAAAATATCGGTCGTAACGTCGACGGCCTCGAAGAAGAACTCGTGAGCTTGCGTCGGCAAAATGCAGCCTCTGAGCAGGAACTCTTTGACCTGCAAGAGTCCACACAGAGACTCAAACGCGAGCACGAAGATCTCACCTACCAGCTCGAATCGGAGCGCCGAAGCAAACAAGAACTTCGCGAACAGATCGAAAACTTACGCGTGCAGATCGGTAACCTCGAAAACGAACGAGAAGATCTCAACAGCGTGATCGAAGAGGGACGCTTTGAGCTACAGGTCGTCGAGCAGAATCTAGAGCGTGAGTCCAGTCAATTCGCGCAGTTGACCAAACAATACGATGAGCTGCTCGTCCACATTCAAGAAGTCCAAAAAGAATCAGAGCGAAAGCTCGCAGAAGCTGAACAGCTCGCCCAACAGAGGCTTGAGGAGTTTCAGCAAAATGCGGCGATACGCGAAGCGCAATTAAACGATGAGAACCATCAAGAGCTCGCCCAGCAACGTGCGATGGCTGAAGAGCGTGAGAACGAACTTATTCTCAAACTCGAACGCATACAGACCGAGTTGAGCACACAGCTTGAGCAAACGCAGAGCGACTGGCAACAGCGCTGGGATGACCGCGAGAAAGAGTACAAGAGCAAGCTCGCAGAGAAACTCGATATCATCCGACAAGAGCGCCAAAAAGAGATCCAGGAGATCCAGAGCGATTTCGATAAAATCCACGAGCAACAAGCGGCAGATCACCAGGAAGAGCTCGAAAAATTACAACGAGATCTGCACCAGCATCACGGTCAAATCGTCTCCTCTGCGCAAGAAGAGGCCGCGCGACTTCGCCAGGAGCTGCATGAGCAAGAAGAAGAACTCAACGCTCAGATGAAGGCACAGGAAGATGAACTTCGCGCGCATTACGAGAGGCGGATCAATGAATTGACCCAAACCACCGAGCTGCGAAACCAGGCTGTGCTCAGTGGACACGAACAGCGCGAAAAAGAACTCGAAGAACAGCTCAAACAGCTGCGCGAACAACACGACCAAAAAGTCCGCGCGCTACGTACACAACTCGACGAAGAGACCAGCGCGCTCAAGGCCCGCCTCGAAGAGCAAGCCAACTCCTTTAAGGCCCAGTTTGAAGAGAAAACAGGTGCATTGCGTGCCAAACTCGAAGAACAATCTTCCTTTGTCGGTAACGCACGCGATGTCCTCCAGCAGATGGAAGAAGAGAACCAAACCCTCAAAGGGCGAGTCGCCGATTTGGAAGCTCTGCGTCGACATGAGCGCAACGAAATTGAGCGCGTTCACCGCGAAAAGGAGGAGCGTATTCGACAGCTTGAAGGACACATTCATGAGCTTGAACGCGCTGCCCAAGAGAGAGTCGAAGCGGAGAAGTATATCCAGGCGCAGATTGCCGAACAACAATCACAACGTGAGACCGCACAGCGCGCCCTCGAAAACGCGATGCGCTTGCTGCAAAGTGGTATGGGAGGTGGGAACTTTCAGGCCCCACCAACCGGTGGAGCCCCCTCATATGCACCACCTCCAGCTCAATCACCAAGCGGTAACTCTCCCACGCCGACCAATAATTATACACCTTCATATTCGACACCTTCCCCCCATTCGGCGATGCCACCGTCCACAGCTCCCCGCTCTGCGCCGCCGTCTTCGATCCCACCATCTTCACTCCCACCGTCTTCTGCGCCGCCTTCTTCGGATCCTCGGAGTGGACCTCCTTCATCTCTGCTCGGTGGATTTGGCGATCGTCCGTCATCCACACCTGCACAGCAAGGTGAACAAGGCGATGACGGCAAGAAGAAGCTCCCTGATATGGATATCCTCTCCAAGTTGGACCTGGATTTCTAGGTGTCGTCCCGACACCAACCTCCCATGTGTTGCCTGTTGACCCAAGGAAAACCGTATGTCCCCAACCCATGTTGTTTTGCGATGTAAATGGTGTTTGCTCCTGCTCGCTTGTTTTCTGCTTATGTCTGTTTCTGGATGCAAACGCATCAAAAAGGAGTACATCGGCAAACGTGTTCTTCGCGTGATCGTTCGTGCTGATGTCGGCGGGATGGACCCGATCTTTCTCGACTCACAGTACGACTCCGCGACCAGCGCGCAAGTGATCGAACCCCTCCTCGAATATGACTATCTGAAACGCCCACTTTCGCTCCGACCGCTCTTGTTGCAAAAGATGCCAGACGTCTCCAACAAAGGCCTTACGTACACCTTCCAACTCAAGAAGGGGATCTACTTTCACGACGATCCCTGTTTTCCCAAGGGAAAAGGACGTGAGTTGGTCGCCAAAGATGTCTTCTACTCCTTCAAACGGATGGCGAACCGAGCTGTCAGGCCGAGAGGGTGGTGGGTCTTCTCCAAACGAATCGTCGGCTTCGACAAGTACCGCAGTGAGCAATATGAGCGCGTCTCCAAAAAGAAGCTTCCTTTTGATATAGACGCGCCTGTCGAAGGCTTTAAGCTGCTCGATCGTTATCGTTTTCAGATCAAGCTGGTGAAGCCTTTCCCCCAACTCCTGTTTTTGCTGGCGTTCCAAAAGACCGGAATTGTCCCACGTGAAGCCGTTGAATATTACGGAAAGCAGGGGCGCGGCTCTTTCTCTCAACACCCCGTTGGGACTGGACCCTACACGTTGAAAGAGTGGCGCAAAGGTCTGCGCTTGGTCTTTCGCCGCAACCCCAAGTACAAACATTCGTTTTATCCCCCTGCAAAGAGCGCGAACGCCAAGGACAAACAAGAAGGTCGCCATCTCGACGCAGGGAAGCCGTTGCCTATGTCCGATATCCTCGAAGTCAACATCTTCCAGATGGACCAACCTGCGTGGTTGAAGTTCCGCGTTGGCGATCTCGACTACGTCCAGGTTGCGGCGGAGTATTGGCCTGGCGTGTTCAATGTAAGTGGTCCGAAAAAAGGCCAGCTACGCGACCACATCAAGAAGGAAGGTCTGCGCGCTTATCCCGTCCCTCTGCTCGACTTTATCTATCACGGATTCAACTTCAAAGATCCGATCGTCGGGGGATATGGTAAACGCGCACGTTACCTGCGTCTGGCGATGGCACATGCCCTCGACCTGTACGAGCGCAACAGACGCTTTTACAACAGTAAAAACGTCGTCTACCAGGGCGTCATCCCGCCCGGACTCAGTGGCTACGGTGGACCTCGCCCCAAGCCCGACCTGAAGAAGGCGCGTGAGTATCTTGTCAAGGCCGGATACCCCGAAGGGAAAGGGTTGCCTCCGCTGACGGTGTCGACGAGCTCTTCGTCAAACGCGAAGGAGCAATCTGAGCTGTTTATCCGTCAAATGGCCCGTATCGGTGTCCGCGTCCGCTTCGAGTTTATGACCTTTCCACAGCTTTCGCGCAAGCTGCGCTCTGCCCAAACGCAGATCTTTTCGCTCGCGTGGGGCTCTGATTATCCCGACGCTGAAAACAACCTCGCGTTGTTTTGGGGACCCAACAGCGCGCCAGGGTCCAACTCCTGGAATTACAACAACCCCGTCTACAACAAACTGTACGAAAAAGCCCGTGTGATGATGCCTTCACCGCAGCGGGCGAAGTTGTACCGCAGGATGAACCAGATCTTGATCGACGACGCTGTCGTCCTTGGCTCGATGGCTCGGACAAGATCGTATCTTGCAAATAAACGATTGAAGAATCTCAAACCCAACGAAACGATGTCGACATTTTGGAAGTATCTACGTGTGCCGAAGTTTCGTTCAAAACGTCGTTAATCGGCATATCAAAGGAGATATAGATGCAACACGTCACGATTTTGTTGGTGATGTCTTGTGAGGGAGTGAGCGTCTAATGTGGAGTTACGCAATCAAACGCACACTGTCCTTCATTCCGGTGTACTTGGTGGTGGTCTCGTTTATCACGTTCATCGCTTGGGAGCATATGGATGTCGTGGACGCCTGGTTGCCGAAGAACGCAACCCCGACTGCGCGCGCCGAGAAGATGAAAGAACTCGGTCTGACAGGGAATGTGTTGGCCCGCAATTATCGAAAGGCGATCCGCTCGATTCAGTTTGACTTTGGCAACTCACTGGCACACCGTCAGCCTGTGAGTGAGATCTTGATTCAGCGCAGCTGGGTGTCGGTCTTTTTGACGCTGCCTGCGTTGATTTTGTCGACGATCTTTGCCGTGATCATAGGTCTCTTATCGGCCGTTTTCCGGGGGCGTCCATTTGACCGCTTCTTGATCGTCATGGCGACGTTGGGGATGTCCGTCAGCTTTCTGGTGTACATCATCGTGCTACAATTTTTGTTGGCGTTTAAGCTGCAATGGTTCCACATATACGGCTTTGACGACAACGTCCTGAAGAGTGTGCAGTACCTGATTTTGCCGATCATGATCCAGGTGTTGGTGAGTATGGGATACAACACGCGCTTTTACCGCGCGGTGATGGTCGAAGAGAGCACACAAAACTACATCGTAACAGCCTACGCAAAGGGCGTGTCGAGATTTCATGTGATCTTTGTGCACATGTTGAGAAATGCGATGATTCCGATCATTACGCGCTTCTTCATCTCCCTGCCGTTTGTGTTTATGGGTTCGTTTTTGTTGGAGGTCTTTTTCGGTGTCCCGGGGCTGGGGAGTATCTTGTTGACGTCTTTGACAGGAAAGACCGATCCTCCGCTGATTATCGGCGCGACGACGATCCTCTGTACGCTCTATCTGCTTTTGAATGTGATCACGGATATTATGTATGCCGTGTTTGATCCACGTGTGAGGTTGAACTAATGGCTGGTATGACGAGTCGTATGCGGGAATCCCGCGCATTTCGCAAGTTTACGAGAGATCGTATGGCCTTGTTCAGTCTATTTGTGATTGGATTGTACTCGGTGGTGTTTATCGGGACGATCGTGTTTAACGTCTCTGTGGAGCACGTCAACACGTTGAAACCGGAGCAGCGTGTCTGGCTGCAAAAATTTAACGAAGACACAGGGACGATGTACGCGGCACCTTCTGGTAAGTACTGGTTGGGCACGGACCGTCTCGGGCGTGATATCTTCAAGCGTGTGCTTGTGAGCATCCACGTCGCGTTTAAGATCGGTCTTGTGACAGCGTTCTTTGCGTGTCTGATCGGTCTGGTGATGGGAGGATTGGCGGGCTTCTTCGGGGGCTGGGTCGATCTTGTGATCACGTGGATATATTCGGTGTTTGCGTCGATCCCCTACATTTTGTTGGTGTTGTTGATCTCAGCGATGTTTCGCAAGTCCGAAGGATTGCTTGGGGTGTATGTGGCGTTTGGGGCGACCTTTTGGATCGGTCCGTGTCGTGTCGTGCGGGGAGAGATCCTCAAACTCAAAGAGTTGGAGTACGTCCAGGCTGCACGTGCGATTGGGCTGGATCGTTTGACGATCCTGTTTAAGCACGTCTTGCCCAACACGCTCCACCTTGTGTTTGTGTACTTTTCGCTCGTATTTATCGGCGCGATTAAGTCCGAGGTCATCCTGACATTCCTCGGTTTGGGTGTCAAAGATATGCCCAGCTGGGGGTTGATGATCAAGTCCGCAAGTCATGAGATCATTGCAGGGTTTTGGTGGCAGATGATCGGCGCGTCACTCGCGCTGTTTGTCCTCGTCTATGCGTTCAACATCTTTACGGACGCACTTCAGGACGCGCTCGATCCCAAACATACGCAGTGAGTCTTCATCCACAACATCATCTTTGTGGCATCCACAAGCCCTAAACCTGAAGTGAGAGCCCATGGCACTGCTAGAAGTTAAACAAATGGTTACACAGTTTCGGACGGATCGCGGTCTCGCCCGCGCTGTTCGGAACGTCTCCTTCTCCATCAAAGCAGGTGAGACTGTTGGACTCGTCGGTGAGTCCGGCTGCGGAAAGAGCGTGACCGCGCGCTCCCTGATGCGCCTCATCCCCGATCCTCCCGGCGAAATTTCCGAAGGAGAGATCCTCTTTGATGGAAAAGATGTCCTCAAACTCTCCACCCGAGAGTTACGCAAGTTGCGAGGCAACAAGATCAGTATGATCTTCCAAGATCCGATGACCTCGCTCAATCCCGTTATACGCATTGGTACACAGCTCGAAGAGGTGCTCAAACTCCACCGTCCCGAGCTTTCCAAAAAAGAGCGCTACCAGATCTGTCTCGACATGATGAAGCGCGTGAAGATCCCTTCGCCTGCACAGCGACTTCGCGAATATCCCCACCAACTCAGTGGTGGGATGAAGCAACGTGTCATGATCGCGATGGCGCTCAGCTGTCGTCCCTCTCTTCTGATCGCCGATGAGCCGACGACGGCTCTCGACGTGACGGTCCAGGCACAGATCCTTGAGCTGATGCAGGAGCTTAAACGGGATATTGGCACAGCGATCCTGCTGATTACACACGATCTTGGCGTTGTGGCCGAGACTTGTGACCGCGTGCTCGTGATGTATCTCGGGCAGATTGTCGAATCTGGGACTGTTCAAGAGATCTTCTCCAATCCCAAACATCCCTATACACAAGGACTCTTAAGCTCCATTCCCAAACTCCGACAAGAGCGCCTGCATAAAAAACTCGACACGATCGAAGGGATCGTCCCTTCCTTGTTTGAGATCCCACAGGGATGCAGTTTCCAGGCGCGATGTCCCTTTGTCACCGATGATTGTCGCAAAGGGGATATCCCACTTAAAGAGCGCGGAGAAGGACGTAGCGTCCGATGTCTCTATCCACAAGGTGAAGACAAATCCTGAACATTCCCGGACACAACGTGAAGAAGGAGCTTTCCCTTCTCATGAGCTGATGTGTCCAATACAAAAAAGAGAATCCGATGGCCCTTTTGGAAATTCGAAATTTGGTCAAAAAGTTCCCTGTCCGTCGTGGGTTTTTCAACCGGGTGGTAGGACATGTGCACGCTGTCAATGATGTGAGCTTTACCGTTGAAGCCGGTCAAAAGGTCGGACTTGTTGGTGAATCAGGGTGTGGTAAGTCGACCCTTGGCAAGACGCTCGCGCGGCTGTGGGAGCCAACCTCCGGTAGCATTCGCTACAAAAACGTGGAGATCTCGAAGTTCTCCGACGCCGCGATGTTGCCGTATCGCAAAGAGATCCAATTTATCTTTCAGGATCCATATGGCAGTCTTAACCCAAAGATGACGGTCTTTTCGACGTTGATCGAGCCCTACAAAGTCCACAATCTGGTCTCCAACTCACGCGAAGAGCAGCGCAAGCTGATCGCCGATCTTTTGGAAACAGTCGGCCTTCCGGCCGACTCGATCGATAAGTATCCTCATGAGTTCAGTGGTGGGCAGCGTCAACGTATTGGGATCGCCCGCGCGATCGCGACACAGCCCGAGCTGATCATCGCTGACGAACCTGTCTCTGCGCTCGATGTGTCTGTCCAGGCGCAGATCGTCAACTTGCTCGACAAGCTTCGTGACGATCAGGAGGTCGCCTTCCTGTTTATCTCCCACGATCTCAAGGTCGTCCACCACTTTTGTGAAGAGATTATCGTCATGTATCTCGGCCACATCGTCGAGATCTTGTCTTCAGAGGCGCTCTATGAGGATGCCTCCCACCCTTACACCAAGGCGCTCTTGAGCGCGATCCCTGTCGACGATCCGTTTAACAGGGTCGAGCGCCAATTGCTCGAAGGGGATGTTCCCAGTCCTATCGAGTTGCCGACAGGTTGTCCTTTTCACACACGCTGCCCACTCGCTGTGCAGGAGTGTCGTGAGCATAAACCTTCTCTACGTACGATCTCATCGGGGCACCACGTCGCTTGTCACTTTGTGGAAGGCGAGCAGGCCACGAAGATCGATATTGGCGCATATGATGATGAGAAGGTCCACAAGAAGGCCCACAAAGAGCTCTCCCTTGCTGTGGAGGCCGATGCCGAGGAGAAGGCACTTCAGGTCGAGATTGTCGAGGAGAGTGGACGTGCGATGGGCTGGGGGATCGCCGCGTTGTTTCACGTGATCCTGAGCCCCTACTTGTTGCAGTCCTTTCCGGCGCTTGGGTGGCTCTTGTACCCGATGTTACTCTTTCCTGTGATGGCGATCTGGAAGGGCCTCCTTACACACGATCTGGTCAAGGCTCGAAACACTGGTGAAGACTGGCTCCCACAGGCGAATTGGTCGATGGGGATCGGTTGGGCCTGTTTGATCAGCTGGACGTCTGAAATGATGGGCCTTGGGCATCTTTGGTCTTTGCTCGGCCACCTCTTCGGGGCGCTCTAGCGCGACCTCCCTCCACGCTCCCCGCGGCGACATCGCTTACTCATCTTCTGCCTCCTTTCTCGCTTGCTTTTCTTCCCCTTTTTTCCCATCATGCTCTCTCTTTTGAAGACCATTTGTGTTTGGACTGATGTCGAGGAGTGATGATGAGAGACGTGCGTTTTTTTACCATCCCATTGTTGTGGTTTTGTGTGTTGACCTTGGTGTGTGTGTGGATTCTCGTATTGGGCCAGCACGAATGGACAGCACAAAGACCTGCGACCTGTTTACCCCATCATTGTTTTTGTGAGCATGTGCGCGCTGGAAATATTCGCCAACCAGCGAATACATGGTCCAATATGGGATTTGTCTTGGTGGGTCTATTGATCTTTGGTGTGGTCGCACGAGATCGGGATGAGGAGACGCTCTCACCGCCTTCCAATCCGATCAACAATCACCGGTCTATCGCTTATGTATATGCAGTGACAGTCATATTGATGGGGTTGATGAGCCTCTACTTTCATGCCTCGTTGACCTTTTGGGGGCAATGGTTTGATGTGCAGTCGATCTACTTGCTCGGCTGCTTTATGTTGCTTTACAATCTCAAGCGCTTGATGGGATGGGGAGTTGGACTCTTTTTGACAGGATTTGTCGGTGCCAACGCACTTTTAGGATATGTACAGTATGCACACCCTGCGGTCCGCAGACATATGGTAGGTGTCGTCGTGTTGCTTGCGTTGGTGTTGGAGTTTGTGTACCGCAAGCAGGGGACGTCGAAGATCAAGTTGTCTTGGTTAGGGGCTGCGGCGGGGGGTATCGCGATGGCGTTTTTTGTGTGGATATTGGATATCAAGAAGATCTGGTGTTGGCCACACAGCCTGATCCAAGGACACGCGATTTGGCATCTTCTTGCAGCGTGTATGACCGGTTGTTTGTTCTTGTATTATCGTTCGGAGCGGGAAGAGGTCGAAAGCTGAGAGAGGGTCACTCCTCGTCTTTTTTCTTTTTACGAGGTCGGTCTGGCCATGAGAGTGTGGAGATGTAGGAGGGGGTAGGGCGTACTTCTCGCCACTCACCGGATGACTGGAAAGAAGAGTATTCATCGAGCTCGATGGAGGAGTGGTTGGTGTGCACTTGTGGGTGCGCTTCGTAGGACTCTGAGCGTTTTTGTGCGTCTTTGAGGTGAGCTTGAAGGCGAGCAGAGGGGAGCTGTGTCGATGACGTCGCTGGGTGCTCTCCTGAGGGCGTTTCTTTTGTGTTGGCAGGCTTTTTCGCAATTGGGATCGCCGAAGGGGTGTGTCTGGGAGGGCGTCTGTACGCAGGTAGACGATCTGAGCTCTCAGCTGCGGCTCGCTCTCGTTGTGTGGGCAAGGGAGAGTGGTGCGCTTCTGGTGGGATTGTCGCAGGGAGATCTTGTTGCGTTGGTGGGCCTTGCTCGTCTTCTTGTAGGAACAAATCATCGGCAGCGAGAGAGTGGTCTGGAGCCCAGGATTCTTTTTGTTGAGGGACAGGGGGCTGGAATGGATAGATGTGTGTGTGGGTCGGGATCTGTGTGTCCAGTAGAGGCCACTTGTAAGGAGCAAGTGTGTATCTTTGTCCCTTCTGACTGGAGCGAACACGCTGGAAGAGCTCGATGGCATTGATCTTGAGCAGTGTGGTGATGTGCTCGTAAAGTGTGTCAATATCCACACTTGTCAGATGCATGAGATGTTCCAGGTTGGTTGTACCATCGATCAAGACAAACACACGAAGGGCTTCTTGGTTGACGTATTGTTCGAGCGTTTGTAGTGAACATACCTTTGTATGTTTGGGCACGACCACTTTGGGATCGACCTTATCCATTGAATGCCTCTTGTGAGTGTTGTTGCCGGAATATTGTTGTTGATGTCTTCTTATGATGGAATATTGTTGACTTTCCTAAACACCAAACTATCACTCATGTTGCGAAAATCTTCATCCAATAGATGATAACGGTTGGTATGTGAAAAGCAACAGTCTTTTTTTTGAAGATTTGCAAAATATATCCATTGATACCAAAGGATAGGATGAGTATTTGGGGGGTGGGGATTCGGAGCGTTGGGATCTTTTTTGGGAGG
>MDTC01143755.1_pt1 | contig 131221 bp, 87 predicted proteins | sample 811181 | NCBI WGS metagenome assembly MDTC01 (sample SAMN05326644, study PRJNA326480) | marine metagenome | isolation source: seawater | place: Pacific Ocean: North | collected 2011
GTCGCGAAGCGACAGGGTGGAGAGTTTGTTGAGGCGGATGATTGCAAGCGCACGAAGCAAATAAGCCCGACGAGGGCGCTTGCTTTGGACGTAAGTGCAACGTCCGCCGGAACAGTTTTATCGTTTCCCTCGTGTATATCGTCCGAAACAGTTTTTTATCGAAGTCTATAAGTGCAGCGTCAATCTGATGTAAATATCGCAAAGAGGGCAAACAATCCACCCACGCCAAACAACAATTTGATGGGAAGGTTATTCGCGAATATCGTCGTGAGCAAGCAGATCACAAAGACAATCCCAAGCGCACCTGTCATTGGAGGCGTTTGTCGCTTTAGTGTCGATGGTCTTCGTGGCAACTCTAAATGCTCCGGACGCTCCTGGAATTGCTCGGAGAGCGCATGTAATTCGGGGTGTGCGAGGCAATCAAGTAGCTCCTGAAGAGATGGGCGTTTTGATGGCTCTGGGTCAAGTCCTCGCTGCAACAACATCGTAAGAGGTGGATAAGGCGTCGTCAAGCTCTCCAGATTGTGTTGATTCTTGAGCATTTCTATGTCTGTAGGCTCTGTGTGACCCTCGGCGAACGGATAACTCTCCGAGAGAACTCTGTGGATGATGACACTGAACGCATAGACATCCGCGTACTCGCCCGCTTTGGGATCGTCCTTCTCTGGTGTACCAAATTGTTCGGGGGCGTAGTACGGAACACTACCTACAGAGAGTGTTCGTTGCTGATCGACCATCGAAAAGTCATAGTCGATAAGTAATATATCCGGCGGAAAAGCTGGTTCTTGTGTCTCCATATCGAGCATCATCAAGATCTGTCCAGGCTTGAGATCCATATGAGCGATATTGTGTGTGTGTAATACCTGAATGACCTCACCAAGCTCTCGCAATAGATTCAGACGAAGCGTGCGGTCTTTGTGAAACTCCAACCAATCCCATAGCTGCATATGTCTCAAGTAGGGTTTGATCTGGACATAGGTGTCTTCCCAGAGAAAATGATCGAGCAACTCTTCAACTCTCGGATCAGGGATCTGGTTCAATCGCTGGATCATTCTCTCCTGGTGGGCAAACATCTCCTTCTGTTTGATGCCGATCACCTTGGGATTGTATACCTTGATCAGGCAGTAGTATCCGTCTGGATGAGCCCCAACGTAGCTTCGCGAATCCATGCTCCCTTCTTGGAGAGGGTGTAGCACGCCATATGGGCCGTATGATGATTGTAATGGAGGAAGTGGATCTGGCAGTGGACTGTACCAAGCTTTTCGCCGGTGCATCAAAGGCCTGGAGATATGAATCGATTGCCTCTCCGCGAGTCGACAAAGCTCGACAAACAAAGAAGGGTGCTCCTTTGCGAGCGCATCGACAGCCTCCGGAAAGAGTTGTTGCGCATCGAGTAGCGCCTGAAGGTGTTGCTCGTTTTGACTGTCGAGTGCGGCTTCAACGGCCTCTTCGAAGTCTTTTTTTGTTTGGATAGGTGCTTGTTTCATGGTATGAAGGGTACTCTGTCGTGATGGTTCGTGTTACACTCCGAACAAACCATAACATCGTCATGGTTTGTGGAGTCAAGTTTCCCTGTTGAATATTGTGCGCAAGAGACCCTCTGCCACCGGTTTGCCTCGGGGCGAGAGGGGGTGTTGTTGAGGTGAATGGATGAGACATTCATGGTTGAAGAGAGCACAGACATTTGTCCGCGCTAGCTTTGCGTCTTTTCGTTCCGACCGTCATCATGGCCCTGTCCATTACCATCCGACCTACCAAACCTACGAAAATACATCCGTTTACAGAGGATTCCCGCTCGGCTCTCTCGGAAGTGGTGGGATGAGCATCGACACCGCAGGAGGATTTGGAGAGCTACGCACAAACAACAATTGGATGGCACCTATCCGCGATGTGAGAGGCGCCTTTTGGGCCGTCTCCTGTCTGGCACAAGGACGACGTGACGCACGCATCCTCAGGCAGTCGCACACAGGCGGAAGGGAGTACAAGAACATCACTCCTGTCCAATACACCTCCTTTCGTGGCAAAGTCCCCTGTTTTGCGATGCGTTTCGCGGATACGCTGCCTGTCAGCGTGTTGGTCTCTGGCTTCTCGCCGATGATCCCTCACAACACCAAGGACTCCACGCTCCCCGCCGCGCTCTTCACTGTGACATTGTTCAACGAAAGCCAACAACTGATCGACACGTCTTTCTTGTTCTCATGGGAAAACGTCGTGGGCTATGGTGGGACCGGACAAACAGGTGTCTCTTTGTTTCATCAGCTCCCCGTCGCGTTGCGAGGATGGCTTGAACATTCGTCGTCTGCTCCTCATCTCCATCGAGGTGTGTCCTTACCTGGACTTGTTGGGATCTCCATGTCGCGGGATGAACAGGCTCCGGAGGGGGCGCATCGACGAAGTGTCTTGGGAGAGCATGTCTTGCTCGCAGAGGCCACACCGGGCGTCTCACTCTCCGTCTGTGAGAGCTGGGATGCCGACGCAAAGAGACCCTGGCTGTTGGAGTCGTTTGTCCAGACTGGCGATATCCCTGGAGAAGACAATTCTTCGATGTGCCGACCTGCTTCGGCGATCTCCGCGCGGACGTTCTTGCGACCGGGAGAGCATAGAGTCTTACGCTTTTATGTGATCTGGTGGATGCCCGATCATGTCCTCGAAACAACACCTTACCCGAACGCGATCAGGGGGCAACATGATGGCGAGCGTGTTGGACATTTCTATGAACATTCCTTTCGCGATCCAGCCTCCCTGTCCGCTTATCTCTACCGCGAAAAGGACAGACTCTACCAACAGACGAGAGAACCCCATCTGCTGATCGAAGAGAGCACATACCCCCACTGGCTGAAGAACGCGTTGATCAACTCCGCCGATGCTGCCATTACGAATACATTGGTCCCCAAAGATGGGACGATGTACACCATCGAAGGGGTTGATTGGCCGTGGTATTTTGGTGGACTGACAGGGACGAATGATCAGCGCCTGTCTTCCCATCCATTCACCTCGACATTTTTTACGGCGCTTGATCGCGCAGAGCTCGACGCGTTCCGTGCGTTGGTCAGAGATGGGGCGTGTCCACATGGCAACGGCAATTGTGATCTCGCTTTGGGGGACGCCGAGATCCCTTATGGATGGCCTGTTCAGATCCTGGGCGCGCTCGAAGACCTTGAGTGGCCAGATTTAACGATGTCGCTGTTGCTACAGATTATGCGGTACTACAAACAGACAGGAGACAAAGCCTACTTGGAGGCTTGCTGGGACGAGATGTTGGAGATGTTTGCGCGCCTCCGTCGCGAAGGTCGCGACAATATCCCTGTGGGAGGAAGCACCTACGATACCTTCTCATTTCCTGGGTTGTTTATGTATACGGCGACTCTTTACCTCGTCGTGCTCGAAGGGTTTGTCGATTTGGCGCGTGAGCGTGATCCAGCGATTGCCCACTTGGCAGCGGAGTTAAAGCGCTTTGTGCTCCATCAAGTCGAGACGAAGTTATGGGATGAGCGGGGTTTTTATCGCGCAACGGAGAAGAAAGAGACGTTGTTCTTTGGATCACTTGCAGGTGTGTGGTTTGCGCGTTATCTCGGCTATCCGTCGCCTCTGCCGCTGCAAAAAGTTCACGCGCACTTGGGGTGGCAGCATCAATTATTGGTCGCACCACAGGACAGTCTTGGTGGGAAGGCCGCCTTTGAGATCTCGGAGGTGAGTATCGATGGACAGCCTCACATCACGAAGATGATGGGTGTCTTTCCGATCCATGCGTACGCCTGGCAGGTTGTCTCGTATCACGGTTTTGCGTCGATATATGCGGGCCGGATCGAAGAAGGGATGACCGCGATTCGGATGTTGTATGAACGGATTTGGCAGCGTGGTTGGCCATGGAGCGCTGATCTTTATGGGAACGCAGGGTGTATCTATATGAGCCATCCGGTGCTGTGGGGGATCACACAGGCCCTGACAGGCGCGGCGCTGGATCTCCCCAAGCAAATTCTGCGCTTCTCGAAGCACACTCTGAGCGCGCTCCATCCCATGTCATCCAAGATGGCCTTGCCAATCTTTTTTCCATCGTTTTGGGGGATGTTGGTGAGAGAACCCAATTCTCATTATATTTCGTTGCATATCCACAAACATTTTGAAGAGCCGATTGAGATTCGCGAGATCATCCTTGATGATCTGCATCAGGCGCCTCAATATATCTCATGTTCACCTTCCTGGCGGCTCGAAGCCGGGCAAACATTCACATTTTATTGTGCGAGTGATTGGGAGATTCGACCTGCACTCTCTCCCACGTAAAGCGCCTTGGATACGAAAGAAGAAAGGTCCACAAAGATGAGCCACAATCCACTTGTGCCTTCCTATATCGCCGAACAGGACGCTCTTGGCCATGGCCACGGTGTGTTGAAGGCGACGACACAATTTGTCGATATCTCAGGGTTTACGCGCCTGACCGAGAAGCTGATGGAGCACGGAAAAGAAGGCGCAGAGGTCCTCGCACAGACCTTGCAATTCAACTTTGATCCTCTCGTTCGCGCGGTGAAGCAAGCCGGAGGTTTTATCACAGGTTTCGCTGGAGACGCCTTCACCGCGGTCTATCCCCACGAAGAGGCAACACCCGTCGCGCTACGTGTGTTGCAAGCCTCTGTAAAAATGCAGGACTTTTTTACCCAACATGGCTTGATCGAGAACCAATATGGTTCTTTCCAATTTGCCGTTAAGATCGGGTTGTCATGGGGAGACGTCGAGTGGGACATTATCGAGACCGCTGAAGACACCACCACGTATACCTTCTACGGAGAGGGGATTGATGGTTGTGCTGACTCCGAAAAACATGCGGAGAAGGGAGATATCATCTATGACTCTTCTTTCGCAGGGCAGATCGGAGCGTACGCCTGTGAGCTCCTTGAAGGTGGGTATCGGCGTTTTACGGGGAACTTTTCGTCATATCTTCCTGCTGTTGTGCAGTCTACGCCGCAAGGTGACGGGGCGCGTTTTGTGCCTGAAGAGATCGCGAACTTCCCTCGCACAGGTGAATTTCGACGTGTCGCCGTGGTGTTTTTGTCCTTTGATGAACTGCCGTCATTGACGGAGTTAGGCCGGTATCTGCAGCGAGAACTCAATCGGTTTGGTGGGACATTTACGCGCTTCGACTTTGGTGACAAGGGGGGCAATTGTCTGATGTTCTTTGGTGCCCCGACAGGGCACGAGAATGATGAAGAGCGCGCTGTAGAGTTTGCCTTACAATTGATGGATGATCTTGGGGACACCTTCAACATGCGCGCTGGGATCACGCAAAATATCATGTATGTTGGGTTTAACGGTGGTGAGGAGCGTTACGAGTTTGCGTGTTTGGGGCGGGCTGTGACGATGGCAGCTCGTTTGATGATGAAGGCGGAGTGGGGCGAGCTACGTTGTGGTCCACGGATTTACCAGCGCACACAGGAGATGTTTACCTTTGCCTCGATCGGCGCAAAGCCCCTCAAAGGGTTCGCGGAGCCTGTGCCTTTGTACTTGGCCAAAGGGCGAAAGAGGCGAGAGGATAAAGAGCTCGCGTCTATCGCGATGGTGGGACGAGAGGGGGAGCTTCGTCAATTGACGCGAGGGCTCTCTGGGATCTTTTCGGGTCGCGCGGCTGGTTTGTTCTATGTCGATGGTGAGGCTGGTTTGGGGAAGAGTTATCTCGTCGCGAGCAGTCGCAAGACTTTGATCGAAGCTCGTGGAAGAGAAGCATTCACGTGGCTGCTTGCGCCAACACACCAAACATTGCGAAGTCCATTTCATCCTTTTATATATGCACTTCGGACATTTGCAGGGCTTGAGCCATCACAGACGAAGGAGGAACAGCAGGCCCGCTTTGACGAAGCGATGACCTCGTTAAAGCGTTCACTGCCACAGGAGGCGGCTGCGCTGGCTGGTGAGTTGGTGCGTGTTGATTCGTTTCTCGCGGCGTTGTTGGGTCTTCAAGTCGAAGGTTCATTGTACGAGCAATTGGAGCCAAGACTTCGTTTTTCGAACACGTTGTCAGCCATTACATCGTGGGTACAGGCGCTCGCGTGGGGGCGTCCTCTAATCCTTCAGCTTGAAGATGGCCATTGGCTCGATGACGCGTCCATTCAAGCGTTGCAGATGTTGTTGCAGCGCAGTTTGTCTTTGCCTATCGCTGTTGTGATGACCAATCGCTTTCGCGATGACGGGACGTCATTTCGCCTCGCCCTTGATGCGTCTGTTCCTGTCGTGCAAATCGACTTGAATCGACTCACTCGAATGGGGTTACGTGGGATCGCTGAGGCACAATTGGGGCAGGCGGTCCACGATGATCTCGTGACCTTGCTCGAAGAGAAAGCCCACGGTAATCCATTGTTTGCCGATCAGATAGTGGGGTATCTCAAGGAACAAGGCGCGCTTCAAGAGGTGGATGGTTTGCTCGCGCCTTTGCAGACGGGGGTGATCTTGCCAGAGGAGGTGTCATCTGTGTTGATTGCGCGACTGGATCGGCTCGAACCACAGATCAAAGACATCGTACAGGTCGCGTCTATTTTGGGGCGACAGTTTGGGACGGAGATCCTCAAGGCGATGCTCGCTGATCCTGCGAGTTTTCGCGATATGCTCGAAGGCGCTGCACATGTGGGGATCTGGAAGAAGAGTCGCTTGAGTGTGTATTACTTTGTCCATGCGTTGATGCGGGACGCGGCGTATGACATGCAAGCCCGGGCGCGGCTTCGAGAGCTTCATAAGCGCGCCGCCGAGGTGTTTGAAGTCCGGCCCCATGTCTCTGGTGTATATGCGGAGTTGGCGTATCACTACGAGCAAGCGAACGTGATCGACAAGGCGCTGTACTATCTCGAAAAGGCTGGCGATGAGGCGAGGGACAACTACCAACAGCAGGATGCCTTGGGGTTCTATGAGCGGATGCTCGAACATATGCCTGAGGCTGGAGAGATGGCGCGGCGTGTGTTTCTGTCTTTTGCGCAGATTATGCAGCTCTTAGGGCGGATTGATGAAGGCCTTGATTATTGTGAGAGGGCCGCAAAGGCGCTCGATGAACCTGCACCCAAGGTCGCGTACCAGAAGGCATTTCTGATCCAGATGCAGGGCAAATTTGACGACTCATACGCGCTGATCGAGGAGGCGATGCAGTTGGCTCATGAACTCGGCGACAAGGAGTGGGAAGCGCGTTGTCTGAATTCTTTGGGGGGATTGTCTTTGTACAAGGGAGATGTTGAGGGAGGTAAGCAAAAGCTCGAACAGAGTATGCACATCGCACATGAGGCTGGTTTCCCTGAGATCGAGGTGAAGGCGTTGAGCAATATGGCAGGTGTGGCGCTGGCGTTGCAGAAGTTCGATGAGGCTGGGGAGTTGTTGCTGCAGAGTTTGGAGATCGCGCGACAATTAAAAGATCGTTGGACGGAGTTCTTGTCTTTGGGGAACCTTGGGGAGCTGCGTTTGAAGCAAGGAGAGCCGGAGAAAGCGCTTGCGTTTTTGGAGTCTTCCAAAAAGACGGGGGAGGAGATTGGCTCGAAAAATGCGGCATTTCTTGCACATTATGCGGCCGCGTTGTCTGCACTTGGGCGTTGGGATGAGGCGAGACTGGTGTGTGGTGAAGCGGAGGAGATTGCCCGTGATTCTGGAAACGTGAAGCACATCGTCAGTGTGCTGCTCGTCTCATCGGAGATCCACATTCAAACAGGCGACGCAGACGCGGCGCAGCAGGTCTTACATGAAGCGCTTACACTCGCGACCTCATCTGGCCAAAAACCTCTTGAGGACAAGGTCCGCGATGTCCTCGCAAAGATGGATGATGACAGCGAGTGAGTCGAGGCGATGTTTTTTGGGGGGAGGTTGAATAATCATCAAGGCCTTGCGTCTAAGGCGGCAATAGAAGAAGATCGCTGTGAGGCCGCTACAAAAACCATGATCCCATTTTTGTCGGCGGCAAGGCTACTGCAAGGAAAAAAGCGCACGAAGGAGGGCAGTCGATGGAGCCTCAAGCAAGGCATGAGGAGAAGGCATGGCCACCGCCATGTCGACGACGAATCACACAGCTTGTGGTTTCAACTGCAACCTCAACGTGCGTTTCTTTTTCCTGTATACTTTTTTTCTTGCAGTAGCCTCAGGCATATTGTCATCGCGGTGTCTTTGCGATGACCAACTTTGTCGCTCTAATCACCCTTGTTGACAAGAGGAGAGGTTTGATGAGTCGTTTGATTTTGGGTTTATCTTTTGCAATGTGTGTCAGTTTGTTTCACGCACCTGCAGCGCACGCACGTCGTGCGCCACGTATCTGCTTGAAAGCCTCTGCTGTCGCAAGGCAGCTCAAAGCAGCGAAGACACAGGCTCTTCGGTATGCGCGGTTGTTTGAACGGATGCGTAAGGGAACGTACAAGTCCCACCACGGTTCCGCGCGTACTTTGCAGGGACCGATCATGAGAAAGTTCGCCGATCACTTCAAAAAACAAAATATCTACTCACAGTGGAGCAGCTACAAATTGCGCCGCTCTACACTCAACTTTACAAAGGGTAAGTTTACTGCGTTCAAACTTGATCTCAGCAAGTTGAACTCCAAAGGTTTTACCCTTGATGGTTTGAAGTCCTCAGGGTGGAAGTTCAAAAAAAGCGCAGGATTGATGCGGCGTGACGAGGACACAGCGCCTTGTCTCGTCAAGAAGAAAATAAGCGCTGCATCGCTCACCAATCTCACCAGAAAATACAGTGCATCTAAACTCCAAGGGATGTACAAGATGAAGACCTTCCTCAACGCACTCCGTGCGGCGCAGTTGAGTAACTCGATTAACAAGACAAGGACGGCCATCGCGACAGCCAAAAAGACGCTGCGTTATGCGAGAAAAGCGCGCTACTACAAGCGCAAAGTCCAACGTCTCAATCGTCTGCTGAAGGTGCTCGCGCGTTCTTGTTCGCGTATGCTCAAAAGGAAGCGCAAGCGTGGTGCGCTTGATCGTACATCCCTTGAAAAGGGCACAACAGTCGCTTCACATGACATCGAAGAAGATGAAGGTATTTGTTCATCCGAGTTTGCATTTGCGGATGACACTTCGAGCGCTGATTCTGCGTTGTCTGGTCCGACATTGGGCGCTGGCTTTGAGATCAACTTCCAGACTGTGAACGATATGTTGCAGACGGATGAGGCCTACAACTCTGGTGCAGAGTCCGCACTTGGTGCCATGTAAGACACTCCCAAAGCTGCCACAAACGCTTCCTTTTCCTTTCTTTCCAACACACCTCTCCTCTTTGGTTTGCCTTCACACTTTCTCAATTTGTAGCACTTTTCGTCCTTTTGTGATTTGCCCTTCCTGTGGTGCGGGAGTTGTGGTATACATGCAAGCTGTCTTGGTAAGGTGGCCAAGACACATTTTTGCAGGTCATTGCAGAGAAATCACAGCATTTTTGGAGTATTTGATGCGGAGTCTCAAGAGACTACTTCTGCCCCTTGTCGTCTTCCTGGCTTTTTTGGGGATTGCGTACTATATGCATGGTTCGTTATCTTCGTTTCGCTCGGAGGCGTTTGACCAAACGCAGAGAATTTTTTCGTACATCCTCCAAGTGGGGATCTGGTTGTCTGCGGCCTATTTTTTGAACAGGTTGGTGCACGTCTTCATTTGGGATGGCATTGTCTCGGGGGTGTTCTCTGGTGCGACACCAAGGCTGCTGAAGGATGTTGTTGGCTTTGTGATATATATGGTCGCGATCACGGGGATTGTGGGCTTTGTGTTCAACCGCTCAGTCACCGGGATCTGGGCGACATCGGGCGCGATTGGGTTGATCTTGGGTTTTGCGCTGCGCTCGATCATTCTGGATGTCTTCACAGGTTTGGCTATCAACATCGACCGTCCCTACAAGATAGGCGATTGGATTATGGTGCATGGTGGTCGTCCTGAGCTTCATATCATCGGCAGCGTGAAGGAGATCAACTGGCGGACGACGCGGATCACGACCAAAGATGGGAATGTGCTCATTGTCCCCAACAGTATGATGGGGATGACGATGATCACCAACTTTATGGTGCCAGACGTCCACAACCGCCATGAGATCTTCTTTACACTGGATTTTTCGGTCCCACCTGATCAAGTTTTACGTATCTTGAACGCCGCGACAAAGGCCGTCTGTACCGAAGATGGACTGAAGGCTCCTTTGCTCTATCCCAAACCAAAGATCCGCATCATTCGTGCGACGCCGATGGGGGTTGAATACCGCGTACGTTATTGGACCATCCCCAAACATGTATCTCCAGGGAAAGCTCGTCACATCGTGACAAAGAGTATCCTGGAGCACTTGCAACAGGCGGGCTTGACGCTCGCTTACCCCAAGCAAGATGTGTATCACGAGAAGATGCCTGTTCGCCAACTCAACTCCCAATCGGTTGAAGACCGTATGCGCTTACTCTCACGGATTGAGCTCTTTGAGAAGCTCTCCAAGGAAGATCTCGATCTGCTCGCGACGTCGATGGAGCGGCGATTCTTTGAGGAGAAAGAGGTCTTGATCAAGCGAGGAGACAGTGGGGATTCGATGTTCATCCTCGTTGAAGGTTTGCTCGAAGTGTTTGCTGATATCCACGGTAATGGAGAAGAGGTGAAGGTCGCGCAGATGGTGCCTGGTCACTTCTTTGGTGAGATGTCGCTGTTAACAGGAGAGCCACGCTCTGCGACGATTCAGGCATCGACAGACATCATCGCGTACGAGATCACAAAGGAAAATATCAGCATCTTGTTCGGGCGTCGGCCAGAGATTGCCGAGAGCATCAGCGAGACCGTCGCGCGTCGTAAGATGAGAGATGTCGAAAAGCGGACCGATATGACGAATGAAGAGAAGGACGAGCAGGCGAGCAGCTTCTCCACACAAATGCTCAGCAAGATGAAGTCATTTTTTGGGGTGTTTGGGGAAAAGTAAGCTCGAAGATGTGGGGAACACTGGGGGGCGTGGGGTGATGTGGGTTGGCTGTGTGGGAGCAGACTTCGCGATATGAATGATCACGCCAGTAGCGATGGCTGCGCCTCCGATGACAAAGCTGGTCCAGGCTGTCGCGAGCCACGCGACGTATTCGGACTCCAACCGTTTAAATTCAGGGCAGTTTTGGCAAGATGTTTCCACCTTCTGCCGTTGTGTGAGCGCTTCGTTTGATTGATAGGTCGCGATACCACCGAAGATCAACCCTCCTGCACCGACACCGACGAGGAGCCACGTCGCCGGTCCGATGGTTTTTCCTTTGGGAGGAGAGTTTGGACGTTGCATCGCCGCGTTTTGTGTCTGCGCAGCGCAATTGATCTCTTGCAAACGTTGTGGGAGTGCCCACTGGTGTCGTTGCTTGAGTTGGCACATTGCGCGTTTCAACTCAGTTCTTCTGTTGGTGTACGTGTCCCACATCGTGACAAAGCGCCTACGGGCTTCGGAGTCGCGTTTGAGCAGGATGAGCAGCTCTGCTTGTGAGAGCAACGCTTGCCATTCAAGGGTCGCACCGTTGGCTTGCTGTACGAGGTTAGGGCGAAGGGCTTGTCTTGTTCGCTCGAACCATTGGTAGGCTTCGAGGTGACGGTTTTGTTTGGAAAGCGCCGATGCGTGGTGGTACAAAGACATCGCGTACGCATATCCACGGAGACGGACGAGGGAGATGTACATGCTGATGGAGCGGACAGGCTCGATCAATGCGCGCCTCGTGACGGTTGTATAGCCCGGCGCAGAGATCGTGATGGTGATCGTCCCGTCCTGTACGTCGAAATATTTTTTCGTTGCGTGATTGAGCGCTGTGGTCGTCCTGGCCTGGATTAGACCTGTGCGGTCTTTGATCGCGGTGGTGCTGTGGGTGGGGAGGATTGTGAGGATCAGCTCTGAGAGCAGCTTGCCTTGGAGTTTGGCAAATTGTCTTTTGAGTCGTTTGTAGTAACGAGAGGCTGGCGAAGGGGCTTGTTTCCACAGAAGCTCCAAGACGGAGCGAGAGGCGCGATAATCGCGTAAGCGTCTGTACACGACTGCGATGCGAAAGAGCGACTCCCAGCGCCCCTTCACGGCTCTACGGCTGCTCCCTGTGAGGATGCGGATGACACGTCGATACCGTCGTATTGCGCCTTTATAACGTCCTCTTCTTACGAGCCGGTTGGCCCGACGGAACTCGGCTCTTGCGCGTCGGTATTTGCTCCTCGCGTCTGTTTGTCGTGGGACGCAACACAAACACACCATCAACACGCAGAGCGAGAATAGGAGTGAGGGGAGCGGATACGTGAGCTGCGTCAGATTGTGTGCGCGGAGGTTTTCCATTCTGTGCTTTCTCTGTGGTGATTTCGATGTTGCCTAGATATCTTTATCTCGGCCAAAGAGATCATCATCATTTTCGCCATTTTTTTTGCGCTTCTTGCGCCTTTTGCGCTTTGTCTTTCGATATCTTCGTCTGTATTTTTTACGCCGTCGTACACGCTTCTTTTTCTTGAGGATGAAGCTCAGGATACGCGATTGTCCTGGGTACCAGGTGTGATCGATCGTGATGTACCCTTTTTTTCTAACCTGGATCGCCGTGGGAGCGAGCTGTGTAAGGGTTAACGAACAAGGAGAGCTACAAGGTTGTTTGCCCTCCAAGGTGACAGTGGCTGTTGGCGCTGACTTCACTGTCAATTGGACACGTTGGGGGACGAAGGCTCTTTTCCTCGCCACCGGGAGTATCGGTTGAGGAGCGGGGATGCGAGATGGTACGGAGATGGCGGAGATGGGACGAACGGTTGGAAGTTGTGTGCGGGGAGGGGATGTTGGGCGTTGTTTAGCCAGTCGTTTTTGAGGTTGCGTGTCCATGCTCAGGATGTATACGAAGCTGAGCAAACCCGCGATAATTGCGGCGATACCAAACCCTCCCAGTAGCAGTATTGTTGTGCGCTTTTTCGATGGTGTCGCTTGCTTGTGGTTTTCCTCAGTCCTCTCCTTGGAGAAATCCGGAGGCGCTGACTCTGTTGTGGGATGGTAATAGGGAGCCGCAGAGCCTCGAATGGACGGAAGCGATGGCGAGCTTGGCTGAAGTTGCCGTGTGTGTTGGTTGTGTACGTATGATCTCGTCGAGGAGATTGGAGTCATTCCATCTTGCTGACCGTGTGGGATGGAAGCGCTCCCGATGGGTACACCGAGTGAGGCTGTGTGTTGGGCGCTGTGTGAGCTGTTTGGGGTGTGAGAGGTCGGCAGCGGTTGTTGTTGGAGCTGCTTGGCGGGACTACGCGAGCCGCTCTCTGCGTCGAAGTAGGGCTTGGAGTGGATCTGTTGGATTCTGGGGAGTGATGGGAGTTCTCGAAGCGCTTGTAACAGCGCTTGCTTGAATGACAGGACGTCTCTCGGTCGTCCTTCTGGGTGGAAGGACAACGAAGCGTGGAGCAATTGGGAGAGAGTCGTTCCTTGTAGTGCCGGACAGTGCTTTGTGATGGGGGTCAGTTGGTTCGCGAGCTGCATCGCGAGGACTTGCTGAAAGGGGCCTTTTGGGATGGGTGTCTGGCCTGTGATGGCTTTATAGATGATGACACCAAGGGCGTAGATATCCGTTCTGTGGTCGACCTTTCGCCAATCCCCACTGGCTTGCTCTGGCGACATGTAATGTGGAGTACCAAGCGCCATCTGGGACATGGTCAGGCGTCGGCTCTCGTCTTCTTGGATGACTTTTGCGATCCCAAAGTCGAGCACTTTTGGGATCTCTTGTCCGTCGGCTTGTCTATTGAGGAAGATGTTATCGGGTTTGAGATCTCGGTGGATGACGCCTTGCGAGTGTGCGAGCGCGAGGGCGTCACAGATCCCTGTAAATAAAAAGGCGAGTCGCTCTGGAGAGAAGTGTTCACCGTTGCGAATGGCGCGACCGAGACTGCGCCCTTCGAGATACTCCATGATCATGAACATGCCGATGTCATCTTGCCAGCCAAAGTCCGCAATGTGCACGACGTTTGGGTGTTGAAGGCGCGATGAGGCGATCGCTTCGCGTCGGAAACGTTCACATAATTCTTCGTCGGAGGCAAATTGTGGGTGGAGTATTTTGATGGCGTAGTGAGCGTGTGTGTGGATGTGAGCGGCTCTGTAGACAGAGCCCATGCCACCTTTTCCGATCTTCTCTTCTAGACGGAAGACGTTGATAATTCGACCAATTAAGGGATCAGATTTAGATGTTTTTAGAAACGCACCACAAGAAGTGCAGCTCGACCTTTCCGCTGGTTGAGGGGAACCACAAGATACGCAGTGAATGGTCGCCTGTTGCATGCTCATAAAGTGCTGTCACCTTCCGTGGAGATGTCGTCCTTTATAGGGAACCTATATAAAGAAGAGAGTATGCGTTTTGGTGCCATTCTGTCAAGAATGTGGTGTCGTGGAGAGGGTGTATGAGTGGGGGAAGAAGTTATTGGACAGGGGCTTCGCAGTACGCCTTGAGGAGGCTGAGGGTGGCGCGGAGATCATCGGGGTGGATTGTCTCGGTGATCGTGTGGATGTAACGTGTGGGGATGGAGAGGGTGATGGCTTTGCTGCCACCGCGACTTCTCTGCAAGGCACCCGCGTCGGTCCCGCCACGTGGGAGGAGTTCCAGTTGGTGGGGGATGTTGTTCTTCTCCGCGAGCTCGATCATCTGCTCCCGCAGTCCGTGGTCGGAGATCATGGAGCTGTCGAACACTTTGATCGCGGTGCCTTTGCCCAGCTCGGAGATGTAGTCTTCTTCATCGATACCAGGCGTGTCACAGGCGAGGGTGACGTCGATCGCGATGGAGACATCTGCGTCAACTGTAAATGCGCTCGTCACGGCGCCGCGCAGTCCGACTTCTTCCTGGACGGTGAAGACGACGGCGATGTTTTGTGTGGGTTGTGTCAACTCTTTGAGCAGATTGATCCCAGTCCAACAAGCTGTTCGGTTGTCCATCGACTTGCAACTGACGTACTGTCCGATCTCGACAAAGTCCTGGTTGAGTGCAACGGGGTCGCCCACGCGAACTTTCTTTTTGACTTCTTCTGCAGGGAGTCCAAGGTCGATGTAGAATTCTTTGACCTCGGGTACTTTTTTGCGGTCTTCAGGTGTTGCGATGTGGATGGGAGGACCACCGGGGTTCATCGTGCCGACGATTTTGCCGCTGCGTGTGTTGATTGTGACTCTTCTGGCGAAGAGGTTTCTGGTGTCGAATCCACCAGCAGCTTGCACGCGGACATAGCCCTTTTTGTCGATATATCGGACATAGAATCCAATTTCATCCATGTGGCAGGCGACCATCACCCAACGATCAGAACCTTCACAGAGACGCTTGCAGATCAAATTACCCATGGGGTCGATTTCGTAGCTGTCAACGTGATCTTTTACTTGTTCGAGGATGAAGTCACGTACTTCTTCTTCTCTGCCAGGTACTCCCTGTAATTCACATAACTGTTGCAGTAATTTCATACTTCCTCGTCCTTCTCAACGTGGGAATGGAGTTTTTATGAGGTCTCTATCTCGACGCGAGGTGAAGGTGTGTACCGTTCACCCGACCATCAATGCTTCGATCATCGACCCATATGGATACCAAAATGGCCCCGGGGCGTCAAGCCATTCGAGGCCGTGATGAGTGGATTGTCTGTCTACTTCACTTTTTTTTTCGTTGGGGGCGTTTTTCGGCTTTGGCCGTCCATGGATCTTCAGGCCATGCGTGCTTTGGATAGCGTTGGCGTAATTCTTTGCGTACGTCTGTGTAAGTGTTCTCCCAAAAACTCCTGAGATCCGTCGTGACTTGCTGTGGGCGCATGTTAGGCGCGAGCAGATGGATGAGCACCTCCAGCCGACCTCTCGCGATTCTTGGGGTGTCGTGACACCCAAAGAGTTCCTGGATACGCACGGCGAGGACAGGGTGGGCTTGTGTGGTGTCATACGAGAGCCGGATACGACTGCCACTGGGAACTTCGATGTGGGTTGGGGCTTCTTTTTCCAGACACTGTAGCTGTTCACGCGTACATTTTGATTTGAGATAGTCGAGCAGAGGAAACTTTTGAAGCTCTGCAAAGCTCCTCAATCCGTAGCATATCTCTGGCAGCCATGAGATCAATTGTTCTTCATCAAACGCTGGATACGCCAGTTCCGGGAGCGCTTGTCGTAGGCAGGCGACACGTGCGAGCCACTGCGCTGTCTTCTTTTCATCGAGCTGCAGGGCTTCTTTGAGCTGTTCTCGTGCTGCCTCAGCGAGCGCTGTAGCGCACGCATCCGGCGAAGGGGTGGGGCCGACTTGCTCTTCGAGGACGAGGTCGAGAAAGCGCCTTCGTTGTTTTCCGATGACTTTCCCCGAAGCTTCATCGAAGACCGCGATGGTTTCTTCGTGGATGTGTTGTTGAGGAAGCCACGACTCTTCGAGGACGGAGGCTAGGTAGACCCGTGCGTCTTTTTGTTGTCTGGAACCTGCGTCTGTGTGGACGCATACGAAGAGCTGTGTGTCCACAGAGGGGCTAGGCTCAAAGAGTCTCACGCCTTTTCCCTCTACAGTGACAGCTTTGTGGCTTTTTTGGGCGCGTCGGCGCGCGACTCGATCGGGAAATCCTGCGAGGATTGCGCGACGTAGGGCTTCTTCTACTGGGTACATTGCGTCTGGTGTGTTGCCCCAAGTTTGTTGGACAGTGTTGTACATGGAGGAGGCAATTTTCTCGATTTGTTTGGCGACACCAGGCTTCCAGTTTGAACGCTTGGGAGGGGTGCGCAGGTGTTGTGTGAGTGTGAGCACCTCCTCGACGACCTCGATGGTTTCGGGTCTGTTCTGGGTCCGTTTGTATGGACTGCGCTCTGAGATGCGGGCCGCCAACAGGCAACCTGATCTTGTGTGGCCGAGTGTGTGGGCTTGTAAGACACATGCCGCGAGTCGAGGAGAGACTGGAAGGTTCGCCATTTTGCGTCCTTCAGGTGTCAATGTGTTCGCTTGTAGCGCGTTGAGCCGATGGAGTTGTCGAAGGGCGTCCTCTCTCGCTTCCTCTGAGGGAGGCTCATACCACGGGAATTGCTGGATATCTGTTTCACCCCATGCGTACAGTTCGAGGAAGGCTGCTGTGCAATCGACGCGATGGATTTCGGCGGGTGCGTGTGCGTCGAGCTGGCGGTGGGTGAATGAGGTCCAAAGTCGCAGGCAGATCCCGGGCTTGGTTCGACCGGCCCGTCCTTTTCTTTGCTCGGCGGAGGCGAGGCTGATGCGCTTTGTCTCCAGCCTGTTCATCCCATGCCCCCAATCCATGTGCATCTGTTTGCAGAGTCCTGAGTCGATGACAACGCCTACACCATCGATGGTCAGAGATGATTCGGCGATGTTTGTCGCGAGGATGATCCGGCGCGATGATTGGGGGGTAATGACCTGTCGCTGTTGATTGAGTGGTAACTCGCCGTAAAGTGGGAGTAAAAGGATACCTTGCGTCTCAGCCCACTGTGCGAGTTGCTCTTGGGTGTTGAGGATGTCGCGTACGCCAGGGAGGAAGACGAGGATATCATCGTCTGTTTCGTGCGCAAGTTTTCGTGTGTATTTAGCCGTGAGGACGTGAAGAGGGAGGTCTTCGTCTCGTTCGAGATAGCGAACTTCGACGGGGTGTTGTCGTCCTTCGCCTTCGATACTTGGGCAAGCGCCGAGGTAGGCGCAGATGTCTGACGGATCGATCGTCGCGCTCATGACGATGATATGAAGGTCTTCATTGGCTTCTTGTTGGACTTTTCTGGTCATGGCGAAGCACAAATCGAGGTTAAGGCTCCGCTCGTGAAATTCGTCGAAGATCACGCAGCCGACATCTTCTAGGAAGGGATCACGTTGGAGATATTGGAGATACATCCCCTCTGTCAGGACGATGATCTTTGTTTGCTCGTTGCACTTTTTGTCGAAGCGGACGTGATAGCCGATCTCTTCTCCGAGCTTTGTGTGGGTCGTCTCTGCCATGCGATGGGCTGCGGAGCGTGCTGCGATGCGCCTGGGGACGACCATCAAAATCTTGGTCGATGTGTAGATGGAGGTCTCCATTAGTGCGATGGGGACGCGAGTTGTCTTCCCTGAGCCTGTTGGTGATTGTAGCACCAGCGCGGGAAAAGATGTCAGCGAGTCGACAATGGACGGAAGCAAGGAGTCTATTGGCAAGCGTTGCAAGGGGAGCCTCTTGGATGATGTGTGGATGTTTTGATTCTTCCTGGACGATTGATACTATGTCCTCACGAGGACGGCAAGCGCTTCTTGTGTTCGTGGCGTTGCTCGTCAGCGAAGCGGTCGTGCGTTTGGAAGGTTGCATATTCTCGCTTGACTTGCTCGTATGTGCTTTGTATGTTCTTGCCGAATTGAACGGCAAAAGGAGTTCAGATGAAGACATTGGGTTTGTTGTTGGTCATTTTTGTTTCGGTCGTCTTTATTGTGGTAAGCTCTCTTGGTCCTTTGATGTTTTCGCGCAAGAAGCGTGCGGAGCAGCGGCGCAAAGATCGAGAGTGGGCGCAAGCGCTCCTCGAAGCGGAGCGCAAGCAGAAAGAGGCAGAGCAGACGTCCTCAGAAGTTGAACAAACTGAGCAAGCTGAACAAGAGGAAGTCCCCACAGAGACGAAAGAAGCGTAGGAGTCTGGTTTGGTAAACGTCACATCCGAAGTTGGTAAGCTCAAGCGAGTGTTGGTGCATGAGCCTGGTCGCGAAGTCGATCAGATGACGCCCTCTATGATGGAGGAGTTGTTATTTGATGATATCCTCGACGGAGAAGGTGCGAGAAGCGAGCATGGGCTGTTTCGACGCACTATGCAGCTGCTTGGGATTGAAGTGTTGGAGAGCCAGCAGCTGTTGCTCGAATCCCTGCGACAAGAAGGCGCTCTCGAATGGTTTTGGAATGTGTATGCGGGGCGACTTCCCGAAAAAGTCTACACGCAGTTGAAAGAGCTTGAGGTCGAGGGGCTCGTCAATGCGCTTGTCCATGGTGTCAGGCGAAAGGGCAACAGCGCTGATTTTAAAGATCACGACTTGTTCGATGTCCACCCAATCCCCAACTGGTGTTTCCAGCGTGATCCCCAGGTTGTGATCGGCAATGGCGTTTTGTTTTGCTCCATGGCGACAAAGGCGCGTCGGCGTGAGACGCTGCTCAGTCGCTTGATCTTTCGCTTTCATCCCAGCCTCCAAGGGACACCCATCCTCTTTGATGCCTTTGAAGAGGATAAAAAACAGCCCATCTTCTTGGGACGTGAGCACCTTCATATCGAAGGGGGTGATCTGCTCGTGCTGTCCAAAGACGTTGTCGCTGTCGGATACTCCGAGCGCACAAATGTCTTGGCGATTCAGTATCTCGCGAGAGCCCTCGCACAGATGGAAGACGGACCCAAGTATCTCGTCGTTGTAGAGATCCCGAAGAAGCGGGCATACATGCACCTTGATACGATCATGACACCTGTTGATCACGACGCCTGTCTTGTCTATCCCGCGGCGATTATGCCTGGTGGCAGTGAAGAGGCGACCGCGTATGAGTTTGATCTACATGCGAGTGAATTGACGCCTTCAATGAGGGGCAACGTGTTGCAACTTCTTGCGCGGCGTGGACTCGATTACGAGCCCATTTTGTGTGGAGGGACAGATCCCCTCCATCAACAACGTGAGCAGTGGACGGATGGTGCGAATACATTCACTCTCGCGCCAGGAATGATCACGCTTTACGACCGCAACCGTGTGACGGCAGATGAACTGATCAAGCACGGATTTCGTATTGTCTCCGCAGAAGATCTCGTCCTCGGCCGGGCTGAAGCGGATCTCAACAAACAAGAACGTGTTTGTATTATGTTACCCAGTCATGAGATCTCGCGTGCACGGGGTGGTCCCCACTGCCTGACACATCCCCTTGAACGATTCTAGAGGCTGGGTACACTATGTAAATACTCTCTATTTCAAATAGGAAATCGAATGAACAGATCGTTGATGTATCTCGACCAGAATTACGCTTCCAGGATATCGAAATTCCTGATCGGTGACGACGGTCATGCACACTTTGGTCTGTTACACGACGTTCTCACCCAATCCGATATCTGTATCCCACCAAGTCCCTTCCACGTCCTCGAATTGCTCGACGGCTATCTCAAGCCTTCCTTCCAACAACTGTACGGTCATTTTTCGAGAGGCTACTGGGTCCGCCACTGGCAGGACGTGGTGAAGCGACAGGCCATTCATCAACGCGTGGACATCGAAGACTTTTTGACCACTGAGGGAGATTGGGAGAGTGCGGCTGAGACAGCTCCCCTCACGGACATCGTGACGCTCGCATGGAATGGTTCATTCGTCGAGCGAAAACATGCGATCACGACGATGTTGCAGCAGCGCCTGCAACCTTTGATCGGGGAGGTGGAGACGCCATTTGTGCGGATTCTTTCCGGTTTGTTGACATTTCGTAGTTTGAACGAAGAGCGACAGGCGCGAGATTCAGATTTGATCGACTTGTTGATGGCGGCGACAGTTCGTCCGTATGTTCAATGGTTATGTACAGACCGTTTTATGAGAGAAGGGCTTGAGAAGATTGGAGAAGGCGAAGGGGTTTTCTCTGGTCGCCGACAGGAGGTGCATGTGTTGATCCAGCGATTTGCTCCAGGGACATCCTCAGTGGGAGGAGCTCATGGAGTATAAAATGATGAAGAAGTCCGGTGCGTTGCAGGAAGGACTTCCCAATCGAAGTAAAACGAAGCGCAAAGTGCGGCCGATGCGGTCGATCTCATCTGCGTCCAATTCACTCCCAATCCAGCAGCAAGTACAAAATTTTTCGGACTTTGGGGAAGAACAGGCGCAGGGGATCTTGAGTGAGCTGGAGATCGACTCTCTTTTGAATGACAATGTCGTCAATTTTCCGTCGAGTGGACCAGTTGGAGGGGTGCAGAGTATGTCTCCTGCGTTTGCCCAACAACAGGCCGATACGCCACCGGGAGGTGGTGACGATGCAGGAGGCGGGGGCGCTGAGCACCCCGATCGCAGGCGCATGTTGAATATGCGCGGTAGACCTATCCAACGCAAACCGAATCAACTCAAACACACGGGGCATTTGAATCAAATGGGCTTATTTTCCTATACCGTTTCCGAAGGCCAGCGGGTCTTGATGATCGACAAAAATGGGCAGGGGAAGATCCTCGACGGTCCTTGCCGTGTGTGGCGTTGGGGAAAACGCATCAGCCACTTGATGCAATATGCAGCCTACCCTGGTGAGTTTCTGATCGTTCGACACCTCGATGGTTCACAGGAGCACATGCACGGTCCCGCGAAGATCTGGTTTGACCCTCGTATTCACGCTGATATCCAAAAAGAAGACGCACTCCAACTCGCAGCAAAAGAGGCTGTTGTCGTCTATTCCCGAAACGAGGGGGACGAAGCCGAAGAGGAGAGCGTGCAGCGGCGGATTGTGATGGGGCCAGAAGTTTTTGCTCCTCGTCCTGGCGAGTGGCTGCACACATTTTGTTGGCATGGGACGAAGGGGGACGGTTACAAAAAGATCCCGGGTGCTTTGGTTTTTCAGAAGCTGTGGTTGATGCCCGATCAAATGTACCATGACGTCGAAGATGTGCGAACGGCTGATGATGTCGTCTTGACCATTCGTTTGATGTTGTTCTTTGAGCTGAAGGACGTCGAACGAATGCTCGATGAGACACACGACCCCATCGGGGATTTTATCAACGCAGCGAGCTCAGACGTGCTCGACCTCGTCGGTCGCTATACGTTCGACGAGTTTAAGACCAAGATCGAGCTGCTCAACGAGATCACGAGTTATCACCAACTCAATACACGCGCTGAGCAGGTGGGTTATCGTATCAACAAAGTTGTGTACAGGGGATATTCGACGACAGCAGCGCTTCAGTCGATGCATGGTCAGGCGATAGAGGCGAGGACACGTCTCAAGCTAGAGCGTGAGACGGAGCGTCAGGCCCAAGAGTTGAGTGACTTCAAGCAACAGCGTGAATTCGAGCGCGCAGGGAAGTCGCGAAATGAGAAGACGCACGAGGTTAAGGCAGAGCTCGAATTGCAAAGACAACGACAATTGCAAGAGATTGAGTTTCGCGAAAAGCAGTGGCAGACAGAGCAAGAGCAGACCGAGAAGAAGCTCGCGCGTGCGTTTGAGCAGAGAAAGAGAGAGTGGGAGTTGTTGCACGAGCAAAGGCGCCAGGATGCGGAGTTTGCGTTGGAGCAAAAGCGCAAGCTGCACGAGGCTGAGGCGGCCTATCTGACCCAGCTCAAGGAGATGGGCGTCGATTTGACCTCCTATCTTACACAACATCGTGCAGACCAAGTGATCGAGCTACGTGGTCAGGGAGAGGGAGTCTCACCACACCTTCACGTTGAGCCAAGCAACCAACGCTGATTTCGTCGTCAAAAGCATATCCTTTGCTTGCTTTTTTTTCTGAGGGGTGTATAAGCCCTCTTGAAGACTTTTGTGTTCTTTTTCTTCCACATGTGCCAGCCTGTTTGTATGTACTCTCCGAAACATCCAATCATTTATGACTTGCTTTTTTGTGTGTGAAAACAGAACTTTCATGGTATCGTGTTCAGTTTTGTCAGTGATAGAGGACTTTGATGATTGCATACGCACCCAGTTATCTCAATTTGATCAACCGCGCCGAAGAGCTCGCCTCCGAGAAGCAATTTGAAGAGGCTGAAGCGCTCTACAGAGAGGCCGCAGAGAACCAGGGACTCGACCTTGATGAGCTGCACGAGCGGGGCGTCACATTCATGCATAACGGTGAATTTGAAGACGCTTCTTACCCACTGTTGCAAGCCTACGATGCGAATCCTGTTGACTTGTCGTTGATCTTGAGTCTCTTGCGGCTTGGCTTGTTGAGTCAAAACGAAGAGCAAGCGTTGATGTTCAGCGAGCGTTTGATCGAGCGCAATGCTGGCCACGCAGAGGGACGTGCGTTGTGTGGATTGGCCTATGAGCTCCAAGGTGATTTGGAGCGGGCGTATGAGGAGCTGGAGTTGGCCATGCAGATGGATCCGACTTCATTTGTCGCCTCTTACAACTACGGTCGGTTGATGTTTGAGGACAAGGTCTATCCAGCGGCGATTGAGGCGCTGAAGAAGGCCGTCTTGATGAACCCCGATGATGCCGATGCGCGCTACCTCCTCGCAGCCAGTAATCGAGAGCTTGGGCAATTTGATGATGCGATTTTGGAGATGACGATCGCGATTGAGTTGGCTCCAGAAGAATCTGAGATGCATTTGTTTTACGCCGAGCTGCTCGTGGACGCCGATAAACTCGATGATGTTGTCTACCACATCGAAAAAGCGCTTGAGTACACTGATCCGGATGTTGCGATGCTTGAGCGGGCTTCCTTTATCTGTCTGCACGGCAATCTATTTGACGCGGCAGCGAATTACACGATCGATCTGCTGGAAAAAGTCCCTGATTACCAAAGAGGATGGCTTAACCTATCTCTGTTCCACATGGCCTCTGATCGGATGGAGGAGAGTGAGAAGGCTGTAGATATCGCGATTGAGCTCGATCCTGATGACTGGGAGGCCCACTTTTTTCTCGGTAATCTCTACAGAAATACGAGCCGTTATGACCAGTCCGAAGCTTCTTATCTCAGGGCGTTTGCGCTGGCTGCGCCTGACGACGCGTACAAACCGGTTGGAAATCTCGGCGTTGCGCTGATGGAGCGAGCTGTACTGCGGCAGGGGGAGGGGGCAGAGCAGAGCGCTGATGACACCCGCAAGGCGATTGAATACCTTGAGCAAGCCGTCTCTTTGTCACCTTCTGGTGAGTTTCGCTTTCATTACAACCTCGCGCTCGCCTACGCCAGCGTCGAAGAAGATTTTCGCAGCCTCCCGCTGTTAAAAGAGATCCTCAGCCAGGCTCCGAAAGACTCGGAGGAATTCGATGCGGCTCGTGAAATGCTCGACGCAATTGTTGGCAGAGAGTTACATGAGGAGAGCCCTGCTTGACGTTGTTTCTGTGGATGGCAAAAAAATCTTCACCTTCCATTTTTCCGTCAGAATCCTTCTTTCTTACGTTTCTTTTCCCCTTGAGAATCTTTTTGAAAGAAAATGGTTGATTCTTAATGCTTTGAAATGGTTGATATTTTTTCTTGGGGTGGGATGGTGTTGTTACGATTGCTTGATTTTTTGCAAAAAATATGAAACATTATCTTCGATGAGCCGATACTTGTTGCAGAACTTGATCTATTTTTGATCATTTTGTAAGAGAATACGGGATACTCCGTGTGTGCTTTTCATCAAGTCACGATGGTATCGGAGTGTATTCGACAATCAACAACGACTTTTCACAAAAGTCGCAAAAAATATCAGGTACATTCTTTTTTCGCGCAGGCCAAACAGCAAGGAGACAGGCCGATGAGTAAAATCAATCACAACCGCCCGATCGATGCGAACGTAGCATTACATCGTACTGATGTGGCGACCAACAAAACCGAAGCTCCCCAGCAGGGACAGGGTGTTGAGCGTTCGCAATTCGAGCTAAATGGTACATTTCAGGGGAACAAAGACAACGACCTGAAGTTTATCGAAAAGCGCAGTAAAATGGACGCGAATGCCCATGTACCGCGTGAACGCTCAGGAGCGGGTGTGCGTGGACCTCGTCGGGGAGAGCAAGCCGGTCGAAGACGACTTGGACAACGACCTGATCAACTCCACCAGCGCGGATTGAAGAGAGGCCATGTGCAAATCGGTGGCCAGCACCATCGAGGAGAGGTCAGAGGTGAGTTGAACGCGAACTTCAAGGGAGAGACACATCGTGCGGATGTGTATTCCCGTCCTCACCCCCACAAAAAGCGCTTTGAGATGGGTACACCAAGCCAACGCAACATGTTGGAGATGAATCAATCTTCAGCGCCTGCTCCGCTAGGTGGCCGCGTCAATTTCCAGCCCGGTAAACTTGATACTCGCGCAGATATCGGCTATAGTTCATCTGGAATGACAGGAAGCAACACACGCAACCTCGATATCACTCCAGAATTTGGGTCCAACAAAGGTCAGGTGAACTTTGGTGTTCATGCTCCTGTTGTCCAGGATTGGGGTGATGTGCCCGCCGCGCTGTCCAATGGTGCACAGATGGCTCTCGGACTTTTCGGTGGTGATAAATAGAGCAAGACATGCAAAAGCATGCCGATACCTACCAAAAGGCGCAAGAAGAACTCAAATCTAGACGTTTTTCCGCCGCAAGGCAGCTCTTCCTCGAAGCTGCTAGCCTCCAAGGGCTTGATTTACCCTCACTGATCACACAAGCACAGCGCCTGTTGGATGGTGGAGATATCAAAGCAGCCCTCCAGTTGTATCTCCAAATCTTCGAACACAACCCCACAGACATCGATGCGTTGCTCGGCCTTACCAAAGGCGCGTTATTCCTTCATCAACTCGAAGACGCGAACGCCTATCTCTCTGCCTTGTTTGCGATGGACCCCCAACATCCACAGGCGCTCACGTTACGAGGGCTGCTCGCTGAGGCCAACGGACAGCTCGAAGACGCTTTAGCTGATCTCTCCCTCGCCGTCTCCCTCACACCTTCCTCTTTTTTGGCGGTGTACAATCTCGGACGTCTTCAGTTTGATACCGGGAACGTCGAGCTTGCAATGGAGACATTGTCCGATGCGCTCGAAATTTCGCAGGACTCATCCGATGTCTTCTACTTGCTTGGTTTGTGCTTTGCGAGGAGCGGGAAGAGCGATGATGCCATCGCCCACTTCGAAAAAGCCACGACGATTTTGCAAGATGACGCTGATCTGTGGATGACGCTCGGTGAGTTTTATTGTGATGTCTACCGCTTTGACGATGCAATCGTCGCGTTTGACAAGAGCTTATCACTCTGCCAAGCGGCGGCTCCGTTGTTGGAGCGCGCATGTGCTGCATGTGCCCGGTTTGGTCTTTTTGATGAGGGCGTTGGATATATCGAACAGCTCCTCGAAGCCCAGCCTGACGACTTTCGTATGCTGTTGAATGCTTCGTTGTTCTACGTGATGACTGGTGATTTCGACGAGAGTGAAGCCTGCCTTCAACGTGCGATGGAGATCAAGCCTCACCATTGGGAGCCGGGCTTTTTGATGGGCAACTTGTACCGCTCCATCGAGCTCTACGATGAAGCCGAAGAGTGGTATCGAGTGTCTGTTTCCCACGCCAAACGACCGATCCAAGAGTTCCAGGCGTTAGGTAATCTCGCCGTCACGTTGATGGAAAAACAGGCGATGTGGGATGAAGAGGGTCTGGGCGATGAGCAGGAGAGTGTGATGGAAGAAGCCGTTACGCTCCTTGAGCGTGTGGTGAAGTTGGCGCCCCCCAAAGAGTATCGTTTTCACTACAACCTCGCGCTTGCGTATGCGTCGTTGGATCGAAGCCGCAAAGCGGGCGCCGTTCTCGAACATATCCTCAAGGATGTCCCACCAAGCTCCGAGCTTTTTGAGCTGGCTGGCGATGTTCGCAAGCACATCCTCTCGAAAGTCCCCTCTCTACGAGCCCGACAAAAACGACGCATCAAACGAGGCGTCGGTGGCTCAGGTGCCTGATTACTCTTCAAACTCCTCCACCAACCACGCTTCATCAAGCTCCTCAAAATCGGCCTCAACAGGTGCGACCATGTCGTTGAGTATCTCTCTGCGTGTTTCCATCAAGTTATCGAGCTTTTCGCCTAGCTGTGGGATATGTCCGAGCAGGTCGTTATAACTTTGGGCGGGCAAGTGAAATAACGTGCCACCCTCTGGTAGCAAGACTTCTGCGGTCGTTGGATCACCTGTCAACAACGAAAACTCTCCGAAGGTGTCGCCCTCTGTGAGTGTCGCGACGCGCACTTTGCTGTCGTCTTCTGCTGTGGCCCAAACTTCTGCAGCGCCGTGTAGGAGAATGTACAATCCCGAGGGAGCTTCTCCTTCGTGGATGACCTTGCTCCCTGGTGAGACTTGTTGTAACTCGAAGGCTTCCATAAGTGCTTGCTGTTTATCTTCTTCTAACTCTTGGAACAATCGCGAAGATTTGATCACGTTGTTGACCAGTCTTTGTCTGAACAGTTGATCCAGCTCGTTGTGCAGCTGACTATGTGTTTCAGCGAGTCGCTGGAGCATATTGGTGTCGAGCTTCCATGCCATTGAGTGGGAGACGGCTTCTACACTTGCGCGCCTCGGTACACCTGTCATCAATGACATCTCACCAAGCAGCGCAGGAGCGCGTACTTCTGTGAGCAAGATGTCTTCGCCACTTGATTGTCGTTTTTTGACTTGAACATTGCCGTGGGACAGGAGGTAGACCGATTTGTCTGTGCTCCCTTGCTTGATCAGCGCTTGTCCAGGTTTGAGAGGTGTTGGTTCGATCTGAAGGGCGAGAACGACAAACTCAAGCGCTGTGATCTGTCCAAAAATTGGAATTTCGGGAAAGAGCGCATCTTTGGGAGGGAGTAAGTCGTCCGTTGCCAACCCTATCTGGACAGCGAGCTCTTTCAGTGCTTCGTCATCTTCGGGAAGCTCGACCGCGAGTGGTTCTGGTTGGGGAAGGGGGTGGCTCTGACCTTCTTTAGAGCGATTGGTCGAGAATGTCTGTGCGAGCTCTGAGAGCAAGCCTGCGACAAGGCCTTGATCGACTTGCAGGCGACACAGCGCAAGCGCTGTGAAGAATTTTCCTCTCGAAGCAGCGGCTTGGACGGTTCTTTTCCACACTTCGCTGGCTTGGGGGTGTGCCTGTTCTTCGAGGGCTTTGGCCAATGTTGCTCTGTGTTGGATAGAGTATGGCTTTTCGATCACTGCTGATAAAGCGCTGCGCAATGTCATCCTCAACTCCTGTACTGATAGTAGGAAAGAACGTTTTCAGCGCACATTGCGGAGAATATACGCTGGTCGGGAGAACGTATCATATTTGCTATGTCTTCGACAATTCTTTTTGTTCGCATGGATTTGCTTTTTTCGCACAATCTGTCCATGATCGTGTCGTTGTTTTTGGAGATACTCTTTTCTGCGAGGTGAGCGTCCTATGTCCCGAATGTTTCGTTTTTTGTTTGGTGGTCTCTTTTTGCTCTTCGTCTCAACAGTTGCGTTTGCATCGACTGCCAAGACTTCCTATCAACAGGCTGAACAGATCCGCATCCAATTTATCAAGACACAGGCTGATAATTATCCTAAACTTGCTCAAGCCTTGGCTCTTTACGCAAAGGCATGTGCCTCAAAGCACGCGCGTGCTTGTTGGAAGGTCGGATTTTTGTTAGAGACCTATCCAAAGGGACGTGATGATTACGCGAAGCAGCTCAAGCTTCCTCCTTTCGCGAAAAAGACAGACAAGCCGCTCTCTCCTCGGCTGTGGTATACACGAGGTTGTTCTTTGCGCCTTGGAGATGCTTGCTTTTACACGTACCGAGGTCTTGCCAAGCAGGATTCACGACGCGCTTCTCTTTTGCTAAAGCGCGCGTGTCGTTTTAAGAGCGGTGAAGCCTGTTATCATTTGTATCTCAAGCGCAAGGCAGTGTGGGCAAAAAGCAAGGCTCTGTCCAAGAGAACGAGGACGCGAAGACAACGCGAAACGTATCGTTTTTCTCGCAAGATCTTTCGCTTCTTCAATGCGGCTTGTCAGCGAGGGGTCGCGAAAGATTGTTATGCGATGGGACACCTTCACTTCAAAGGGATCTTTGGTCTCAAGCAGCCCAAGGTTGCGTATCGAGTCTTTACTCGTGCGTGCGCTCTTAATTTGGCTGAAGCTTGCGACTATCTCGGCGTGATCGTTGGAGGTGGGCTTGGCGTGAAGCAGGACTTTAAGGCCGCGCGGGCCTTCCATCAGAAAGCCTGCCAGCTCCATTCGATGGATGGTTGTGTCCACTTTGGAGGCATGGTCTTTCGGGGCTTGGGAGGCGAAAAGGATTTGATGGAAGCGAGGCGCCAGTTTCGCAACGCGTGCATGAATGATCACGCTCAAGCCTGTCTCTTGCTCGGTGAGATGATGCTTCGTGGTGAAGGGGGAGACCGGGATCTGAAAGCCGGCTTCAGAACGTACAAACGAGCTTGTAAATTGAAACATACTGTAGGTTGTCAACGTGTTCGTGAAATTCAGAAGTATATGAAATGATGAGTGGATTTTTGCTGCGAGCGAGGAGTGAGTTGATGAGGTTGTGTAAGCTAGGTGTTGTGTTGTTTGTTGTGTTGGGGACTGTGCTGGTTGGGTGCAAGCCTTCGCCACAGTTTGTAAAGCCGGATGTGGCGAAGTGGTCTTCGTATATTTGCCGCGATGTACCATTGAAGCTGGCTGAGTGGAAGGGCGCGAAGAGATTCAAAAGCATGTGGCACCAACAGCTCTGGCTTAAGGGTTGGATGAGTGAGAAGAAAGCCGGAAAGATCGATGTGTATTGGGAGTATTTGCAGAACGCGAAGGGGGGACTTCAGCTCGCGAAGGTGTGTGCGAGATTGACGGATTGGAATCCGTGGTTGTATTTCCACTTTCGTTCCGAGGCGAAGTATCTGAAGGTCAAGGGACAGGATTACATCCGTCTGGTCATTACGCCGACTGTGCGGGGGCCGATTCAGCGGATTAAGACCACAAAAGATGGGAAGGTCTTCATCAAACGTGTCTCAGGTGCGTTTGCGCAGATTTCACATAGATTCATGATCAGGCCTGGAAAATCGAGAGCGTTCAAAAGAAAACCCACCGAATTTGCGAAGGCGAAAGTTGTATTGCCTTCTGGCACTTATACTTGGAGGAGTCGTTCGTGGGCGTCGAAGTTGAGAGAGCAGGTGCCACACCCAAAAGGGTGGGGTGCAAAGGTGAGGAGCGCTTCTAGCCCGTCGACCAAGCCCTTGGCGAAACCATCGAGTCGACCCGCTGCAAGGAGACCATAAGACAGAGCTTTACGCGCCGATGGAGATCTTGCCCAAGATGCTCTCTGCTCTGTTCATGAGATCACTGAGCGCTTCCATAGCTTGGAGATGTTGTTCTGTTGGAGCTTGCGCGGTGAGGGTTTTGAGCTGTTCAAAGGAGCGTCGGTTGAACGCAAGTCCCAAGGGGGTCCCTTTTTGCAGGTTGAGCAGGATAGACTCTTGGAGCAACTGCGCCGCTTGCAAGAGATCTCCTTGTTTGATGAAGACATCGGCCAGTCCTGCGGTTGAACGGGCGAGGCCCATGACGTCGCTGAGTTGTCGTTGGACCTCCATGGCCTTGATGATGTATTGGACGGACTCTTCTGCACGTCCTCGACCGATCTCCAATCGTCCCATTGTCTCCCAGACACGCGCGAGTTCCCTGTGACGGCCCAATTGGTTGTAAATCTGCGCGGCGACTTTTGTGTGTTGGAGGCTGATGGTGTACGCGTCGGCTTCCCGACCTTTTCGGATGGTAACATGAAGCGGTAGCCGCGCGAGTAAGTGTTCAGTCTCTGCGAGTTCGAGAAGCGCGACTTCGTCTTTGGGATCTCGTTCGAGGAGATTTTGGAAGATCTCTCTTGAATGGTACAGCAGCCTCGTCGCTTGGTGAGGATCACCGAGTCGAATGTAAAGCGCGGCCTGATCGTTGAGCAGTCGTGCCGAGGCGATGGGGCGGTTGTATTCGAGGAGTTTTCGGCTGACACTCGCGAGCTCACGGAGGGAAGTGTCGAGGGACTTCATGTCTCCTATATCGTAGCTGACGCCGGCATGGAGCGCTGCGATTCTTCCGAGTAGATCCGCTGGGGGATTGGCCGGGAGTGTCGCTTTGGCGGCATCAAGTGATTCGATCACTTCGGTCAGGGGGGCGATATTACCGAAGACCACACCGTGCCATTTGAGTCGCGCAAATTCGAGCAACAGCCTCGCTTCCAGGATTGATTTTTGTCGAGAAGAAGGCAACTCGTCGAGCAGCTCCATCGCTTCCTGTCCGATCTGGATACCTCTTTTTGTATCACCAATCGACACGAGCTCTTTGATAGCGTCGAGATAGCGTTCGATGGCGAGTTGTGTCTGACCTGCTGCGTGGAGGTGCTGGGCAGCTCTCGACTGATCTTTTGTGCTCGTAGCCTCCTTGGAAGGGGCTGAGGAGCGTTTGGGATGTGGTGTGTAGGAAGGAGGCGCGACGTGTGGGATGGTCTCGTCTTCCACCGTGTCGCTGTTGTCTGTGTCGCTCTGTGGCAGCTCGATCTCAGCGTTGGCTTCGTACAAATCTTCTGTATTGGGCTGTGTTGTGTTTGTTTCCTCTTGTGGGAGCTCCTCTTGCGCCCTCGTTGGGATGAAGTCCTCATCGATGTCGAGTGAGCTGGTCGCAGGTGCGCGTTGGGTGTCTTCGACTCCGCCGAGGATATGAGCAAGCTGCTCGTGCCAGTATGCGAGCAGTGAGGGGAGCATCTGATCTTTTAGATGTTCGGCACTTTGGGGAGGGATAAAGAATGAGGCGTGGCAAAGATCACCAATAGGAGCGCCTGCATCGGATGCTTCTTGTAGTGTCTCCAGAACCTGCCCAAGAGGCATTGAGAGAAGCTCTGCGACAAGTGTGGCTTCGAAGCTGTTGCCGATCACAGCGGCTGCTCTCATCACACGTAGCACTTGTTTCGGAAGTGTGTTCCACTCAAAGGGCTGGAATGGACTGTCGTTCTCATCAGTCGTAAAGTCGTGGAAGACGTCTTCATCGTATGTCTCTTGCAGCGCTTGCAAGAGTTCGAGTGATGCGCCCTTTGGCGCTTCTTGAAAGCGTATGATCCAGGGCAGCTTGAGCTTTGAAGGGTCCATGAGTAAATCTTGGATCACTTCGAGCGCTTGTTTGTCGGCACGATCGACGTCATCAAACAAAAGGACAGCACGCCCTGCGGCTTCGAGTGCGAATCTGTTGCAGCTTTCGAGAAAAGCATCTTCGACGATCTGTGTAGGCATCTCTCCTAGTAACTGATAGCGAAGGCTCCCGTCCTGTGCTGCGCCAGTTCGTTTGCTCTCTGTGCCAAGCCATGTTTGCAGTTGTTCGAGCGCCTTGTGTATTGGACCTGCGGTGGTCCAAGATTCAGCTCCGTTTAAGCGCAACACCTTCCTACCCGAAGGGGCCCGCAAGAGTGGTGATGCACCAATGAGGACTGTTGGTTTCCCTACTCTGGCACGCTCCCAGATCTCTTTCATTGAGACATTCATCGACACCTCCAAATACATGAGTCAATCATCTTCCATAAGGCCATCCACTGGCCCTTGATCAGGTCTCTACCTGTTTGATGAGATTTCTACCACACTTCCTCTTTTGGTTGGATGATCTGCATCAAAATCATCTGATCGAAACAGTCATTGTGTACCCATGCGTCCTGATTGTTCATGGTGTTGATTGTTGTATGTTTATGTTTTATTTATGTAAATCATATATGACTCAGGCTTTTTTTTCTTACCGGGGTGCCGACCCACCCAACCCGACTTGAGCGCGGATATGTCGTTGTTTTTTCCTTCATAGTGTACGGTTAGATCGAGGATTTTCACGTTTTGGGGTTATGTTGGCATGGATTCTGCTTTTAAGGGCGGTCAGGTAGACAGGTTTTACAATGCATGGAGAAAGAGAATGAGCGTTACAAACCAAAGCAATTTAGTCGATCAGAGCTTTTGGAATAACAATTACACAAGAGCTGTCCTTCAACCTCCAGCGGAGCACAATCAGGTGCAACCTTGGTACGAGAAGCACATCCCTGGAGGACCTGGCTCCTGTTTGGAGATTGGTTGTTTCCCTGGACAGTTCCTGGCGGCCTTTGGTGCGATGGGCTACGAGATCAACGGTGTTGATCTCACACCACGCACAAAGTCAGATATGTTGCCGTGGCTGGAAAGTCTTGGCTACCCGATTGGTGAGATTTACGAGGGGGATTTCTTCAAATTTGATCCTGGTAAACAGTTTGATCTCGTCGCGTCTTTTGGTTTCATCGAGCACTTCCCTGATTGGGATAGGGTGTTGCAGATGCACATGGATTTTGTTGCGCCTGGTGGATATCTGGTGATCTCCGTGCCGAACTTTCGTGGCTTTGTGCAAAAAGCGTTGCATTATATGCTGGACAAAGAGAATTACGACAGACATGTGATCTCGGCGATGGCACCTGAGAAGTGGAGAGTCCAGCTTGAGGGGGATGGGTTCGAGATCTTGGAGAGTGGTTACTTCTCGGCGTTTAGCTTTTGGACGGAAGATGACGGCCAAAACTTGCTCCAACGTGGTGCGGCGAAGGTGGTCCGCTACATGACCCCGACGTTGTCTCGTCTCCTTCCGAAAAACCAGCCTGCGTACGCTCCGTATTGTGGGGTGGTTGCTCGTCGTCAAGGGTAATGAAAGGGGTGGGATATGTTCGTTTCACGTTACAAACAAAAGTTGAAGTCACTCGCAGGAGGTGTGCTCGCCCGTTCCGGACTTTTTGGACCAGCTCTTGGAGAGAAAGCCGTGATCCTCGGTTTTCACCGTGTGAATGACGAGAATGAGGACGAGTTGACATATGGTGTCGCGTCTTTTCAGCAGGTGTGCACCTTCGCCAAAGAGCACTTTCATGTGGTCCCTCTCGACGAGATCGTCTCTCGCCTTGAGAGAGGTCGCTCTGTGAAGGGACTACTCGCGATCACCTTCGATGATGGATACGAAGACAATTACACCAACGCTGCACCTGTTCTCGAACAATTGGGACTCCCTGCGACGTTTTTTGTGGTCAGCGGATTCATCGAAACAGAGCATGTGACATGGTGGGATAAGTCCATGCCATCGGCTCCAAAGTGGATGTCATGGGAGCAAGTCAACGATTTGCACGCGAGAGGTTTCTCGATCGGCGGCCACACCTCCACACATGTGGATTTGGGTCGGGTGAGGGGGGATGAAGCGAAGCTGGAGATCCAGCGTTGTCGAGAGGAGTTGATGGAAAAAGTGCCTTGTCATGTCGATATGTTCGCATATCCATACGGTCAGCCAGACAACCTGCTCGAAGAAAACCGCCGTGTGATTGCTCGTTCTGGCTACCGCGCGTGTGTCTCTTGTTATGGTGGAACTGTTTCACCTGGCGAAGATCCCTTCCGACTTCAAAGAGTTCCCATCTCCAACTGGTTCGCATCTGCCAACCAATTTGCCCTTGAAGTGGCGCTTGGGAGGGCCTAGTCATGCCTGTTTCACAACCTGATATCCAGATTCGTCCTTACCAGGAAGGTGATGAATGCGATATTGTGGAGATGTTTGGCAATGTTTTCTCCCGTGAGCTGTCTCTTGAAGAGTGGCGGTGGAAGTTTGCGGAGAATCCATACGCGCCACCTCTCGCGACAGTCGCCTATGTCGAGGAGCAACTTGTAGGTCATTACACGATGATGCCTGTTCGTTTGAACGTGATGGGACGCGCCGTTGATGCTGCTCAATCTATTGACACGATGGTCAGTCCATTGTTTCGAGGTCAGCAGATATTCAAGAAGACCGCGACAGATTGTTACCAGCGCTACAAAGAGAGTGGGGGCAAGTGTGTATTTGGATTTCCGAATGAACAGTCCTATCCTGGTTTTATGAGGCGATTGCAGTGGAAGAGGATCTCGTATTTGACGGAGTATTCTTTGCGTTTGGGGGTGAGTGGTGTGGTTGAGAAGTGGCTTCCAAGGACGAGGCTGGCAAATGTCGCGGATCATTTGTACAGAGGAAAACAGAGGGCGTCGTTAGCATTGCAGGGGCAGTTTTATCAACGTCAGAAATCTTATGTGAACTTTAAAAATGCATCAACAGTACCAGAGGGTATGGACAGCTTTTGGAAAAAGATACGCTCTTACGCGGTCTTCTCTGTTTGGAAGGACAGTCAGTACTTTTCATGGCGATACGATCAAAATCCGAAGAGCGATATGCGCTATGCGTATTTGGTGGATGGTGAGGAGATCGTGGCGTTGGCAGTGTATAGGATGGACGACACAAAAGCGATGCATTTGATGGAGCTGTTGGTTGCTGATTTTGACGTGAAATTAGGGCGGTTGCTGTTATCAAAGATCGCGAAGATTGCGGTGAAGGAGGGAAAAGACACGCTCGTCTTTGTCGGGCACGATGCGGGTTTTTACGACGCATTGTTTCGCGAGTGGACGAGTCAACCGGCGTTTGGTTTTGTGCTCTGCGCGCGGGCTTTTGGCCTTGATGAGCTACAGGATATGTTTGTGCAGCCGGGAAATTGGACAATGACGTTGGGGGATATCGATATTTTCTGAGGGATATTACGAAGGGAGGCGGAAGAAGCGTTGGGCATTTTTTGTCGTTGCTTCCGCGACTTCATCGAGTGGCTCATTGCGACATGTCGCGACATGCTGCAGGATATGAGGGAGGAACGCCGGTTCGTTTCGGCCTTTTGCTGGCTTGGGGCGTAGATCTCTTGGTGTGAGGAAGGGGGCATCTGTTTCGATCATCAGGCGATTTTGTGGGATCAGGCTGACGATTTGGCGCAAGTGTGTGCCTCGTCGTTCGTCGCAAATCCACCCTGTGATACCGATGTGGAGATCGAGGTCGATGTAAGCTGTGAGGGTCTTTTTTGTGCCTGTAAAGCAGTGGACAACTGCGTCGACGAGTTGATCTCGATAGGGGGTGAGGATGTCGAGAAAGCGTTGTTGTGCGTCTCGTTCGTGTAAAAAGAGGGGTTTCTTGTGTTGGATGGCGAGCTGAATTTGTCTCTCGAAGACCTCTTCTTGTTTGGGTCGTGGAGAAAAGTCTCTGTTAAAATCAAGCCCACATTCTCCGATGGCGACGACCTGATCTTGCATTGCGAGTGTGTTGATAAATGCTTCTGTTTGTGGGGTCCACTCTTTGGCATCGTGTGGGTGGACGCCGGCTGTGGAGTACATCATCTCGGGGTAGGATTGTGCAAGCTCAAGAGCTGCCCGGCTACTGGACTCACAAGTTCCCGTCAGGATCAGGGTAGAGACCTTCGCGTCCTTCGCCCTTTGGATGACATCCTTTTGATCACGTCGAAAGGATTTGTGGGTCAGGTTGATACCTATATCGATGAGAGAGCGCGTCATGGCTGTGTCCTCTTTGTGGGTTTGGGTGGTTGTGTGACCGAGAGTTGGTCGTGTGCTCTCGCTATACGGCTCATGTGTTGGTCTGGTTCGGAGGAAGCTGGAGGGGATCAGGATTTTGATTGTGTGACCATCGCTTGGATGACCATGTCGTTCATGGATTCGAGTTGTTCGATCAGTGAATCGGGTGGGACTTTGTTGAGTTGGATCGTCGCGACAGCGGTCTGTGCGCCGTGGAAGACGGTGTTACTCATCTCCGCGATGTTGATGTCAGCTTCTCTGAGCTGTTCCATGACAGCAGCGAGTACACCGACCTTGTCAAAGTGTCTAACGATCAACTGGCAGGTGGACTTGACCTGTGTTTTGAGGTTGACACAGTTGGCGATTTGGCCGTGCTCCAAAAACCCACGGATGATTCTGATGGCTTCAGAGGCTACGGAGAGCTGGGCTTGATTTGTTGATGCGCCGATATGATGGGTGCCCACAAGGTTTGGGTGTGTGAGGATGGGTGCATCAAATGTATGGTCACCAGAAGAGGGTTCATTGTGGAACACATCGAGTCCTGCGCGCAACCCTCTCTCATTCATCGCCTGTAAGAGCGCTTCTTCGTCGTGTATTTCGCCTCGTGAGGTGTTGATAAAGATGGCATTGGGTTTCATCGCGGCGAATTGCTGGGGGCCAAACAAGCCATTTGTCTCGTCTGTAAGGGGGAGGTGGGCTGTGATAACGTCGGCCTGTGAACACAAATCGTGCAGTGTATCGCAGTATTGGACGCCTGCTTGTTTGGCACCTTCTGGTGTGAGGAAGACGTCCCAGGCCATGACGTTCATCTCAAACGCGAGCGCTCTCTGTGCGACGGCTCGTCCAATGCGGCCGAACCCAGCGATGCCGATGGTTTTTCCTTTGATCCCGTCGGCTTTGGCGTACTTCTTTTTGTTCCAGAGGTTGGCGCGAAGATCTGCGGTACATTGGGGGATTTGTCTATCGATGGAGAGCATCAGACCCATCGCGAGTTCTGCGACTGCGATCGCATTTTTCCCTGGGCAGTTGGCGACATAGATACCTTTTTGGCTTGCGGCGTCGAGATCGATGGTGTTGACACCTGAACCAACGCGAATGATCAGGATCAGGTCTTTGGCTGCATTGATGGTCTCTTTGGTGACTTTTGTGCTGCGAACACAGAGGATATTGGCCTCGTTTATATTTGCGGGGAGCTCTCCTGCTGTCAATTGTGGTGCGTTGACGACGTCAAGCCCCAGTGCTTCCATTTCATCGACTTTTTCTTCTGGTAGCTTATCGGCGATCAGTACCTTGAACATGTTGCCAATCCTCCTGCGGTGTTTGGTGGTTTGTTCCCATGGAGTACCCGACGACGAATAGAAAATCAATGGCCTTCGTTGTCATTTGATGTAGGTACCGTTTGACCGTATGAATTGGCCTCTTCGGTCGGGTCGGAAAATGGACAAGTTACGCGCACAACCGTATAGTCTCAACATCGTGTCTATTTAGGCCGTCGGATAGAAAAAAGGATACGGAAAATGAGACGAAGACAGAAGGTTGTTGCTGAAGCCACAGGCTTTGTGATTCGTCGTCGGCGTAGCGATGCTATGCCTTCTCCTCATGCCTTGCTTGAGGCCCCACCCACTGCCCTCTTGTCTTCGCTTTTTTTCCATCCGACGGCCTTACAGTGGGCGCGATGTTGGTATACAAAGTCGCAATAGCTCTTTCGCTGACATGGTGGAAGAGCTATTTTTTTGTCATCGCACCGGAGAAACAGATTGACACAGTCTCCAAATACTCTGTGTCGATCCTCAAATACGAAAGGTTTGGATGGATATGTTGAGAAAAGTGGTTCTGTGGAGTGTACTGGCACTGGGTCTCTCAGCCAGCGTAATATCTGTTGGTTGTACAGCATATTGTCCGGACCTTGCGGCAGAGTATGCCCTCACAGGCTGTGAAGGCGAGGATACCTGCAAAGTCACACAGCAGGGGTGCAACGTCGAGTTTACATGCGAAAAAGCTCTACAGTTTTGTTCGGGCCTTGCGTACAACGAGACACTCAATATGAGCTGTACAGATCAAAACGGCGAGCGAATGCAAGCGATTGTCGTCGTGAAGGATAGAGATACGAAAGTCGTCAACATTACCTTTGCGCGTACAGGCAAGAAAGCCTGTCAGGGAACCTTGACGGCCAATTGAACCAGAAGCGTTTGGGGATGATGCGAAGAAAATACATGGGGGAAGTCAAAGACTTGTGTGGGATTGGGGGAGGAATGTGTTTAGCTTTTGGGGGTCTCTTTTCCACCCTCGAAGCCAGAAGAGAAGACACTGTCTAAATCGTTTTCATCGAGCCCTTCGAAGATTCCGTCCAAGCCTGCTTCGGGCTGGGACGGTTCATCCTTTTTTTTAGCGTCGCTGCCTCCGCTCTCAGAGAAACTAAACAGATCATCATCGTCGTCGTCAGCGAGGCCACTAAAGTCCTCTTCTTCGCCAAAGTCAAGCTCTCCGAATGGGTCGACTCCATCACGACGATCTTCGTCGAGCATACGCAGACCGTCGAGAATCAAACCATCGAGAGGCGCGCTAATGAGTTGTTCGGTCGCTTGTACACCAGGTTCGAAGCTAAACTCGCCTCTCTCCCAGCCGATGACTTTGTAAAAGGCTTGTTCGCCGTTGAGATTTTCAAACTCGGCGTTGACGACCTGACCTTCGTCGAGGTAGACAAAGCCAATTTTTTTGCTATTCGCAAGCGAAAGAGCGAGCTTACCGGTCCGACGTCCTTGTGAGAGGACCTGAAGGATATCGGGGGGTCCCATCTCTTCGAGAGAACCTTCGAGGCCACGTCTTGCGCCTCTTGAAGATGCATCCTCCCGAAGTTTTCGGTCTTTTTGGAGTTGTTGTACTTGTTTGTTGATCTTCGGCGCGATGATGTTCACACCCATCGACTTGATCAAGTAATCGCGAGCGACAGACATCCCTTGTTCGATCTTATCGTTGTCATTTTCGTTGGTCACGATCAAGAATTCAGGGACATGTTCGCACTCTTTCACGGCTTCGATGAAGCTAAAGCCATCACCATCACCGGGGAGTTCGAGGTCGAGAACAACGAGGTCGACACGTTCTTTTTTACACAACTCGATTGCAACGGAAGGATCGGCCGTTGTTTGTATCCAGAGTCCACGTTTGAGCAAGTGTCGTTCGAGCTCGTTGGTCATCTCTTCGTCAGAGTCGAGGAGAAGAACGCGAGAGATAGTACCTTTGAGGTATTTCTCGATACGGAAGACCTCTTTCTCAAAGAGCTCAAGCAGCTCAGGATCGAAGAGTTTACCTTCGTGCATACGGAGTCGTTCAGCGATCTCTTCTGCTTCGATGGATTCATCTTGGTAACGAAGATCTTCGTATGTATCGAGGAGAGAGAGGAGTCTCGCGCCGATTGGGATCTCAGTGCCTGCGGTTTGGTTGGGGAAGCCTTCACCATTGAATCGCTCGTACATGTGGGTGAGGATATCCATGGTGGGTGCAGGCAATTGGAAGCGTTGCACACGTTGCAAGAAGTCGTGATGATCTTGCTCCGTTTTTTCGCGAAGTTCTTCGTCTTGTGCGATGGAGAGCAAGCACGGATGAGGCTCGGGAAGGTCCATGTGGTGGAGGTAAAACGCCATCCAGATGGTGTCACAATCAGCGGTCGGCAGGTCGAGCCGCTTGAGCATCATCCTAAGCAGAGGCTCTTGCAGTGAGAGGTGGTTTTTGTAGCGTTCGCTGTCGTGTTCGATGCGCTCGATAAAGGTCCGTGTAAGAGCAAGGACCTGGACACCACCAAGTGGTGAGAGGGAGCGCATACGGGGATCTGTTCCGCGCTCGATGGGTGCGCTTTCGCTCTCTCCATATTGATAGGAAGCGTTGGCGTTAGCGTTGGCATCAAAGGAGCCTGCGCCGGGTGTGACGTGGAGTCTTGTGACGTCGTCATCATCGAAGTCGTTGGCGTACGAGTCACCGTAGTAATCGTTTTGATTGTTGTAGTTGTACTCGTTTTGTCCACCGTAATATGAGTTGGGTGGAGGAGTTTCGTACGGTGTACGGTTGCCGTAGGTGTTGTCGGCGTAGGATTGGTTGACATCGTAATTGCTGTCGTAGGGGGCAGAGCCGCCAGAGGGCGTGTAGATCGAAGAACCAGCGCCACCGTAGTTTCCGCTCGCGGAGTCGGGCGCGACATACATGGTCCGCTCGGAGCTCTCGTATCCACTGTAGTCGCTGCTTGCGGACTCAGTGGAGGTCTCGTAGTTGGTGTAATTTTGCCCTTGTTGGACTTGGTTGAAGGCGTTGATTTCGCCACGGTAGTGCTTTCGAATCGCGGCTTGTACAGCGGATTGAAGCGCGACATACACACGCAGTTCTCGAACACGCGTGATCATATGGACTTCGCGAAGGCTGGCTTCGTTTTGTGGATCGGAGGTGACGATCGAGAGAGTGCTGTTTTCGGAGTCAAAAAGCACCGGAATGAGATTGTATCGTTCGGCGATGTGAACGGGAAGCAGATCGAGTACTTGTTGGGGGATTCGGGCCTTCGCGAGGCGCTCTGTGGAGACATAGCGCGTGCGAAATTCAGCGGCCAGAAATTGGAGAACGGTGGGTTCGGAGACGTACCCAAGACGCACGAGGATTTCCCCCAGGCGTCCTTCTTGGACTTGTTGTTGTCTGAGCGCTTCGTCGAGTTGCGCCTGGCTTATCACACCAGCCTGTACAAGTCGTTTGCCAAACTTTTGATTGTCAAGCATCCACTTTTATCCCGTCACTTTGGGTGCCGACTGTTGCAGCTTCAACACCTGGATAGTTTCTGAGTTCTTTAGAGTTGATCGAGGAATAAACGCTTTGCAGGGCAAAGTCGTCATCTGTCTTCAAAAGACAAACCTCACTTTACAAAAAATATCATTCACTCGTCAACCACCCATTGAGGATGGGTATGGAGTAAGAGTCGGTTATTCGGCGAGAGAAAGACGATTGATTTACGCGTTTTCATCAGGGACATTGGCGTCCTTTGCTGAAGCATCATCGACATCATTGTCAGCAGAGTCGGATGAGAGAGAGGGGGTATCATCTTGTGCTTGTGAGGATTTTTTCTCTTTTGCGCTAGGAAGGATCGCCTCACCATCATCATCAGCAGCTGGGAGTCCAAAGGGAGGGGTATCTCCAAGAGGATCGATATCTTTTTGTGCTTGGTTGTCGGCTGCGACGACTTTTCCTTCACCGTTCATGTATTCGAATACGATGACGGTGATGTTGTCTTCTCCACCACTTTCGTTGGCAGCGGCGACGAGTTTTTCGGCAATGGCTTGTGCGCTCGCGCTGTTTTGCACGAAGCTCTCAATGTCCTCTTCTTCGATCATCTTGGTCAGACCATCGCTACAAAGGACGACTCGATCACCAGGGAAGAGTTGCAAGGGAGCATCGCAAACATCAGGTTCAACGTGGGCACGGGGGCCAAGTGCGCGGCTAAGGATATGACTATCAGGGTGATCCTTGGCTTCTTCTTGGCTGAGCAGCCCAACATCGACAAAGTGCTGCACGACGGTATGATCGCGCGTCAGCTGCTGAAATTGCCCGGTGTCACGGAGGATATAAATCCGACTATCCCCAACGTGTGCGAGGTGGAGCAGATCGCCTTGTACCATCGCGAGGACACAGGTGGACCCCATACGAGAGAGTTCTTCGTCTTGTTGTCCACGCAAATAAATGCGCTCGTTTGCGAGATAGATAGCTTGTCGAAGTGCTTTTTGGGGATGCTCGATATCGGCATCGCGAAAGTACTCTTCGATAGCTTCGACAACGAGGTGACTTGCGAGTGCTCCGCCTCGATACCCCCCCATGCCATCAGCGACGATCAACACATGGCCATCTTTGATGGGTAAATCACCCATACTGTCTTCGTTCGCTGCACGTATTCTACCGACATCAGTACAACGTCCGATGGGGGATCTTTGTCTATCCGAGGCCTTCATTCAGTCGTTCCTTTCGTCATCTTCACAGGGGGGAGGAGCGTCATATCGTTGATCACCTTGACGTCCATCTTACAATAGAGCAGAAGTCCCCGCAAGGGGTGGTTGTTGAGACCCAGAAAAAGCCGACAAGAGAGCAAAAGTGTTCGAAGAAAGCACATGACTTGACGGCATGAAACCGCGAGAGTTGTGTACGACAAATGATCCCACCATCGCCCTGCTCTGAGTATGTTTACCGGCGACGGCGGCGACGACGACGTCTTCGTCGTCGCGTCCTGCGTCGGAGACGACGTCTACGCTTTCGCACACGTCGACGTCGTTTGCGTCGACGGACCCTTCTTCTTCTTCGACGTTTTCTTCTTTTGACAACACGTTTGCGTTTGACGACCGCCTTCGCGACTTTGCGCCGACGCACCTTGCGCTTCTTTTTCTTATTGCGCTGCAGCTGAAGTGGGATCGCGAGTGACACGCGCTTGTCATCCCGGGTCAGACGTTTACCTTCTGTCCCGACTTGCATGTCTCTTGTGTGTGTTGTGTCGTGTGTATCTCGCTGCAACCAAAGACCCACTCCCCACAACACGGCCAAAAACGCGATCGTTGCCATAAATGCAGGTAACAACCCACCTTGTGGGTGTGGGACAAACTCATCTTCAGGCATCACAGAAGGTCCGACTGAGGGCTTCTCCGCTTCCTTCCAAAAGGAGCTGCGCTTTTTCTTTGGTGCTGCAAGGCGGACTTTTCCGCCGCTGTATTGTGTGACCCATTGCTTGAGGACCTGTCGCAGATCGCGACGATTGGCAGACCATTTCCCCAGGTCCTCTCCAGCAATCCGCGCAGACGCCGGTCGCATCTCAGGTTCCTTTTGCAACAAAGAGAGCACATAGTCCGCCAAAGGTGCTTCGATGTCTTTTGGTAGAGGTTTGGGAGGTTTTTGATTTTTCACGTTGATCACTTCGAGGATCTCAGCTTTTTTGCGCAGGCGATACGGATCTTTCCCACACAACAACTCGTACAAGACCATCCCCAACGCGTACAGATCGCTCTCAGAGCCGATCTGCTCCCCTTTTTTGCCCGCAAGTTGCTCTGGAGACATATACCGAGGCGTCCCCAGCAATGTCCCAGTGCGGGTCATCGAGGTATACTCAACGCGACTGATACCAAAATCAGAGAGCTTGATCGAACCATCGATCCCAAGCAGCACATTTTCGGGCTTGAGATCGCGATGGATCACGCGATTTTGATGTAACTCTTCGAGCGCACGAGCGAGCGCACGGGCGATCCCAACAGCAACTGGTACAGGCAAGATCTTTTCTTGCTTGAGAAGTTGACGTAAATTGATACCCTCCACAAGTTCCATGCGGATGTGCAACGCACCGTCAGCCTCAAACAGTTCGTGATATTGGGTAATGTTAGGATGTTGAAGACCAGCAGCTGCTTCATATTCAAGTCGAAAGCGCTTTTCAAAATTTCGTTCTTCCCGCAACGCAGGATCGAGTCGCTTCAGCGCATACTGAACGCCCGAGGTGTCTTGGACGCGGTAGACAGTGCCCATGCCCCCTTTTCCCAGCGGACGTCCGACGATCTGGAAACGTCCATCGATCACATCTCCACTACGAGGCTTGCTTGCTTTTTTTCGACTGTTTGCCTGGGTCTTTCCCTGCGGTGCTTGCTTACGCACTGGCATGCTCCACTCCTTTTCCCGTATGTACCGGTATACTTGGACTTTTTAGAGTATCAGCACCAAGACCAACAGGCAATTTTTCTGCACGACAAGGATAAATCCAATCCCAGCGGGCAGATTCTCCACGCTCAAGCACAACCACGATCATAGAGGACGAGGATATGCCCGACACGACCAAACGGATCGCTTTTTTTGGTGGCAGCTTCAACCCACCACACTTTAGTCACTTTCTCGCTGCGACATGGGCTCTTTGCACAGGCGAAGTCGACCAGATCTGGATGACCCCATGCGCACAACACGCCTTTGGCAAACCACTCGCCCCCTTCCATCACCGCTTTGAAATGTGTCAGCTCGGCGCACAGCTCATCAGCCCCAAGATCATCGTCTCCGATATCGAGCAGGACCGCTCCGGTACAAGCTATACCATCGACACCATCAAGCTCCTCAAACAACAACACCCACACAAACAATTCCGATTGATGATCGGTTCAGATATCCTCGAACAAACGGACTCATGGAAGGACTTTGACGAACTCACCACCCTCGCGCCGCTCCTCCTCGTTCCGCGCGCTGGATGGCATGACCCCGATGATCCAACCCCCCAACTCCCACAAATTTCATCCACAGAGATCCGAAAAGCGATCCTCACACAAAAAGACACCTCCCTCCTCCTCCCACAACCCATCCGTGATTACATCGAGACCCACAAACTCTACCAAAAAGAGATACGCTAACCCCCTATGATTTCAAAAGGGAATCAAGCGAAGTGCAAAAAAAAAGGGTTCTTTTGTCACACATCCACACGCTCGCTCCGTATCAACTGTGAAAGACCCGGCAGATGACTCGTGCGCATCCATCAGGAACCAAAACGTTGGCACCATCTCAACAAATCTTTGAACGTCTCTTTCGCAAACACTACGAGGAGATCAGACGCTATGTTGCGGGTATGTACCCCGAACATGCCGAAGACATCGTACAGGATACATTCATGAAGCTGCTCACAAACATCGACAACATCGAAGAACAAAGCGTACGTGCGTGGCTTTATCGTGTCGCATCCAACAAAGGCATCGACCTCACACGCGCCAACCGCAGTCGAGAAAAGAGACATGAGCAAAGCCACACACCACAGCGCACGACACAACAAACAACCGAAGTCCAAGCCCTCGTAAGACTCGCCATGCAGCGCCTCGCCCCCAAACAAGCGCAACTCCTTCATTTATATGGTGCAGGTCTTAGCTACGATGAGATGGCTGATGTCATGCAAGTCAAAAAGAGCAGCATCTCACAGCTGTTGCTGCGAGCCAAACGCGCCTTCGAGCACGAGTTGGCCCTGACACAACGATCCCATACATAATCTCGTAAGAGCGTATATTGATGGATACAAACATGGACAACCACACGATCGAAGACACACACCTTCAGGCTTATCTTCACGGCGAGCTTGCTCAACAAGAAGCACAGTCCCTCTCTGAGCACTTGCAAACAGACGCGGCTCTCCTCCAACGTTACCAAACACTACAGGAACAAGATCGCGTCATCATGTCCAACATCCAATTGCTTCAAGAAGTTCCAACACTCGATCCAACTGAGGCGCTCAAAGACTTCTATCGACACACCCAAGCTCCCTCCAAGCCTTCATGGTGGGAACGATGGATGGGGGATATGCGAGCATCTTTTATCCTCGCAACCACGGCATGTGCGGCGTTGGTGATGATGACCTACACACCCTCACAGCAGCAGGTCGCCTCGCACCCAACGCCTCCAGCTCTACGAAAAAAAGGGCTCGCCCATTCTCACACAACAGAAGAGAAGGACGTCGTCTTACAACTCGGCGCAGTCAACCACAACGCACCAAAATTGAAACGCATTGGACATGGGGACACTTGCCGACAAGATGACGCCCTCAGCTTCGCATTCCACCTCAAAAGCCCCGGCTATCCCTATCTCTTCTTGGTCACGTCCAAAACACGTCTTCGCCTCTACCCTTTCTCGCAACAACAGGTGAAATGGTCCGCAGGAAACAAGCAGATCACACGCGCTGGCGTCGTACAACTCTACCAACTCAAACGACACCGTGGACATGTACGTTTCGTCTTGATGAAGTCCAAAGAGCCTCTCTCCCCTTCTACCCTCTCGCGCTTCCAGCGACGTCTGTCCACACAGCAACACAGATCACGACCCAATGTTGATGTGCTGGACATTCACGTCCAGAGCGCCCAACAGGGAGGTGGACAGTGAGCGCTTCGAAATCGATCCGGTTCGGCGTCTCAATACTCGCGGTGGTGTGGTGTGTAGGCTCCCTTTTTGTGCCGACAACGAGTCACGCACAGTGGGTCTCAGCCAAACACATCAAACCCAATACACTGGGTTCAAAGAAGCTCGCGCTGTTGATCGGGATCTCCAAATTTACCAGCCCACAGTGGTCCAACATCGACTACGCGAGCAACGACGTCCACAAGATGGCACATGTCCTCAGGAAACTCGGTAAATTCGACCGAATTATGCTGCGTACGTCGCAAAAGAACACGACAAAACAGTCGCTCTTGCAAGCCGTTAAGCGGCTTCGCGAGCATGTCAAAGTCTCCCTTGATACGGTCGTCGTGTACATCTCCTCACATGGCACCATCTCATCCCCCCCTGGTAACAAGCACAGGCTGCGGTACATCATCACCTCAGATACGGACCAACGCATCACACAAACGGCGCTGCCTGTGCAAAAGTTGCTCAAGCTACTCAAAACCTTCCGCTCCAAGAAGGTCGTCTTGATCCTCGCCACCTGTTACACATACGCACCCAACAGCAAAGCGATCTTACACCCAGGACTCAAAGGTAACACCACCCCGACGCGTTCGTTGCGCACGCGAGCGATGCAAATCCTCAGCGCCGCAGCACGTTCTCAACCAGCCTTTGAATCGAGAACATTGCGCTCAGACGTGTACACTCACTTTTTCACAGAGTGTGCCAAAAAGCTCGCCAAGAAAGGTAAGAGGCAGATCACAGCGATCGACATACACGTGTGTGCGCTCGCACCGACAAGAGAGTTTGTCAAAAAGCACAAGGGCACCAACCAAGTTCCCGTCGTTTACTCCGAACGTGGCGCAAATTACGACATCCCTCTGATCCAATCGAAGACGACCAAACGACAGCTTGGCTACCTTCGGACAGCCTCTTTGTCCCCAGCGACCCGCTATACCATTGTCCGTCTTGGCGCAAAGAGCGCAAAACCGATCGACGCCTCAGCAGGCGAACTGCTCGCGCTGCCACCAGGGAGATACCGCATCTCACAGGTCGACGCGCAGGGCAAAACGATATACGACAAAACCCTCAACATTCAACAAGACCAGATCGCCGAATGGAGCTCCGAATGGACCCTCGACGCACAAGCTGGTGGCTGGTTCTCCCAAAAAGGCGGAACACAGCAATTATGGGGCGGGTATATCGGCGTTCATCACTCATTTTTTGGCTTGAAACTCGGTGTCTGGAGCACACAAAAGACTTACCTCGCCTCACCACCAAGCCAACAACTCTACCTCGAACTTCGAGGTGAAGCTGGTTTTCGCAACCAGTGGCATTCCTTTTCCTTGTTTACCGGAGCCTACGCATCCCTCGGCGTGATGTGGAAACACTTTCTCCATCCCGCACAACCGACAGGGGCCGCGAGCGTCTTCAACTACGGCGTGACCGTCACCCCCGGGCTATGGTTATCTCCAACCTGGGGCATCCATCTTCAGCTCGATGCAGGCTTCACGGTGCTTCAACTCGCAGAGCTCACAAACCAATTTGAATGGTCCGCTCGCATCGGGTTGTACCACCGATTTTAACGTTTCTGATTCTGTTCGCTTTTGACAACACAAGTATCCTTGACCAACAGGAGAACCAGGCAGATGTATATCTCCAACACTCGACGTCTATCCGCCGCTCTCATGAGCGCCAGCGTCTTTTCTACTCTATTGTTTTTGTTCGCTTTTGGGTGTGGCAAAGGCCCTTATGAGCAGTGCCTCTCACAGCGAGATTGCCCAGTTGCACAAAGCTGCCTCAACAACCAGTGTGTCGCACCTCAACAAGAGAGACCCACCACAAACAACGAACCCAAACAAACACCGGATGCTGCTGCAAAGACAGAACCCACCATCCCAGAGAGAACACCAAGCGAACCGACGCTCCCAGAAGACAAGCCAAAAGAACCGACACCACAGTGTCGATCGGCACAAGATTGCGACGTCGATGAGTTGTGTGAGCAAGGCAAATGTGTCAAGCAGCCTGTACAAGCGGCCTGCGCGACGACAAAGTTCCTCGGTGCGTTGCCCCACCCATTTTCTCCAGGCTCAACACTCAAAGCAGCAGTCAGCCCCGACAGCAAAAGCTTGGCGACATTCTCCAACCAGCAATTTCACGTTTACAACATCGCGACTGGAAATACGATCTTCGTAGCACAATACGGCTCCTACAACACTGCAAACTCGGTCCGCTGGTCCCCTGACGGCAAGTACGTGATGACCTCTCATGGTAACAATGTAAAGAATTTCGTGCTGATCTGGGATGTGCAAAACAAGAAAATGAAGTACGAGTGGAACGGATACAACGCAGCCTTCATGAGTGACAACAAAACACTCGCGATCCAAACACAAAAAGACATCCTCTTCAGAGATCTCGCGACAGAAAAGGACATCAAGAAGGTCTCATTTACCACCCCCAACTTTTCGACCTCCGCACTCTTTCCGAGCGGAAAGTACGTGTTGCAGCACTCCGTCACCGATTTGGTCACAGTGTGGGATACACAGACAGGAAAAAAATACAAAGAGTTCAGCATCTCAAGCAAGAACTCTTACAACACACTCACCAAGATTCTTAGCGATGACCTCGTCGTCATAGCGATTGGTGAAACCAGTGGCTTTTACACAGGGGTGGTATCCATCAGTCAGGAGAAAGTCATCCTCAAAATCGACAGACGTCAGGTCAATGCGATCGCGCTCGCTCCTAACGGACACGACTTGGTGTACGATGAAGAGACAGGTGGCACACTGATCCGACGTGATCTTCGTGATGTAAGTGTCAAAACAACATTCGATCTAAAGCTCGGGACACAGAGCAGAGTACAACGCCTCTCCTTTGCCCCTGATGGTAACCATATCATCACGTACACTTACAATTTCTCTTCAAAAACGTACTACTTACAATCGCGCAACACCACAGACTACGCTCTCGTCCAGGGAATGTACACACCAGGACAAAGTGACTTCCAGGTATCATTTAATACAGACGGGAGTGAGCTCTTGACGTTCTCTGGTGACGGATACTTTGCATATTGGGATCTGCCTGCGATTGAAAAAAGCAGCTACTTCAAGGTCAAGAGAATCGCGATGCACCCCCAAAAGGAGAGCTACAGCACCATCAACAAAGCACTTGTCAACAAATCATGGGACTTTACAGTGACACATGAGCGCTCACTCGCCACGCTCTGGGACAGCGCACAAAATCCAGTCAAGCTTCTCTCTGACACCACGACTGGTACAAAGAGCATGATGTTCTCGCCAAAAGGCGATAGAATCGTAGGGTTGTTTGGAGGCAAGGAGTTGTATGTATGGGATACAACAGGCAAAGAGATCGCCAAGCAAACAATGTCTCCAGGCGATTCAAAGAACGATCTTATCGGCATCGATGGTGACACAGGAAAAGTGATTACATCGCTGTACGACGGTCCAGGTCACACATTGGAGTTTCGGGATCCAGAGACGTTGATGGTGGTACACAAACACTCGACACCTTACGCAGCGTGGTCTTTTGCAACATCCGAAAAGGGTGGCTGGGTTGCGTTGGTCACACGTGAAAAAACCCTCCTCATTTTCGACGCTCGCACTGGAAAAGTCGTCCACACCTTCTCCACAACATTTGGCAATGGACGCGCGACATTCTCTCCATCAGGAAAATATGTCGCGCTTACCATCGCGAGCAAGGCGCTTATTTTCAACCTCAAAACAGGCCAAGCAGGTCCCTTGCTCGAAGGCAGCACACAAGCGCTCGCGTTCAGTCCAGACGACACACATGTCGCAATTGCTGCTGCAGGTGGAGATGTCACGTTGTGGAACATCCAAACAGGGAAACAGGTCTCCACGTTGGTCAACAAAGGCGGAAGCAGCACGGTCAAAGACATCAAGTTCGGACCCAAAGGACACTTCCTCACATACTCTCTCCGCTCATCAGGAACAGCCCAACTGTGGTCTTGTGTAAAATAAACGCTCCTCCTCCCTCTTGTCCCCCAACCACTTCCCCTCCCTCCTTCTCAATATACTCGGCTTTTTGAGACCAAATGAACAAGCGTCAGGTCCAATGTGAGATGCGCACACATAAAAAGCATCTGTCACGTTTTGCTCATTTTGCGTCAAAGACTACCGTGACACGCTGAGCTGAGACACGTGAAGAGCATAAAATCGTCTTGTGTGATGGGAGATAGGAGATCATAAACCTTGACAAGGCTTATGGAGATAAGAGACAATCCCAAACTTATACAGGATGGTGCTAAATCATTCATAAAACAAGAATATTTGTTTCACAATTGTAACATTTTGTGTCCCCTCTAGCAGATTGAACACAATCTGCTTGAGAAGGTTTCTCTCAGAGAAAACTTTTTTCATCATTGTTGGGTTTCGCACTCTTTTCTACTAAGGAGGCTATTGTGTTTCGTGTACGTACATTCAAAACTTACGCTGTGTTTTTGGGCATCCTCGCCTTGCTCGCAGCAGGCTGCAGCGACCCACCAGCGGTCGAAGACTATTGCGAAAAGCAAGCAGACTGTCCCACAGGACAACGTTGTATCAAAAACAAATGTACAACACCTGTCATCCAACTTGAGGCTCCTTACGCAGATCCCGGTAGCAAACAAAAAGTCCGCCAAAACACCAAAGTTGAGCTTGACGGTTCAAAATCAAGCGATCCAGAGGGGGGCAACCTGACATTTGCCTGGAGTTTCGTCTCCAAACCCGACGCTAGCAAAGCAGACTTTGACGATGCTACGGCTGAAAAGCCAACCTTCTTTGCGGACGCTGAGGGCAAATTTGTCGTGCAGCTGATCGTCAAGAGCGACAAGTCGGAAAAAGAGAGTGAGCCCCAAGAGGTCATCATCACAGTCACAGGTAAGGACCTCAACTCCGCTCCCATCACGAACGCCGGCGCCGATCTTGTGACAGGCGTCAACAAGACCATCAAAATCGACGGTTCGAGCTCCACCGACCCTGACGGAGATCCCATCACATACAAATGGACCCTCGCCTCCAAGCCTTCAGGAAGTCAAGCAGAGCTCACAGATGCCGAGACAGCGACCCCCTCACTGACCCCCGACGTCGCAGGAAAATACATCGTCGAGTTGGTTGTCAGTGATGGTCTGGAAGACGGAAATGTCGACAGCGTTACAATTACAGCGCTGACAGACTTTGACCTCGTCCCCCAACTCGACAGCATGACCCCCACAGAGGCCTTCTCCGAAGCGGCTCCCAAAGTGGTGCTGAAAGGCTCTGGTTTTTCAGCGAATGCTCTCGTCCTTTTCCGAGGACGCTCAATCCAAAGCAAAGACGTCAACATCAAAGACGACAAAGAGATCGAGATCACGCTCAACTTGCAAGGGATCTCTGCAGGCGTCCACAAAATGAAGGTGCGCAACCCCAACGGAAAAGAGAGCGCGGAGCTTGACTTCACCGTCAAAGACATCCCCATCCCCAAAATCGACAGCCTGTCTCCTCCCGCAGCAGGGATCGGAGTCAAGCTGACACTCAAGGTCACAGGGACTGGCTTTGTCCCGACCTCTGAGGTGCTCTTCCAAGGTACTGCGCTCCAGACGACCTTCGTTAAAGACACGGAAATCACCGCAGAGCTAGACCTGAGCCAAACACCTGACGGCACCTACACAGTCGCAGTCCGTAACCCCGGAAACAGAACCTCCCCCACAGTGGACTTCAAGGTGCTCCCTCCAGGACTGCCACCTGTACTCAATGTCCTCAACCCACCATACAGCATCTTAGGAAAACAGCTCGCATTCAGTGTCCACGGGACGGGTTTCGCTCCAGGCGCTGTGATCATCTTTGATGGCAAACCGCTCAACTCCAACCGCGTCCGCCGCGACGAGATCCAGGCAGTCCCTCACCTCGACCTCACTGGTGTCAAAGAAGGTGAGTACGATGTCTGGGTACGTAACCCTGACGGAACCACCTCTGGAAAAGAAAAGTTCCGCGTAGAAGGTGTCGATCCCACACCACAGATCGATCGCATCCTGCCCTTCCAGGTCTACCTCGATGACTCCACAAATGTGATCTCTGTCTATGGTAAGAACTTCCGCGCCGATCCTGTTTTCTACATCGGCACAAACAAGATCCCCACCTCCGCGATCCGCGTGAGAAGCTCCACATACATCGAAGTCAAAGTGGACACGACAAAAGGAACCTGGACGTCAGGCAAATTCTCATCCTACGTCGAGAGCAAAAGTGGAAAGAAATCCAACAAGTTCGATCTCACAGTCACATACCGTATTCCCTCACTCTCCTACATGAGCCCTGGCGGGTGGACCAACGGCTGCGACACAGACGTCGATGTCTACGGAAGCAACTTTGTTCCCAAAGCCAAGCTCAACTTTGGCAGCACGGAATACAGCGCAGCGAGCACAACACACAAGCTCACGTACATCGACGACACACACATGCGCTTTAAGTTGAAGGCCACTTCACTCAGCGCGACGACCCACCAAGTCAATGTTGTCAACGGCCCCAACGCTAAATCAGGCAACGTGAGCTTTGTCATTCGCGCGAGCACAAGCATCCCCAAACCACAAATCAGAGAAGTACGACCAGCCTCGGCACAAGCCGACACTTCCCTTGTTTTTACTCTCAACTACAACAGCCCTGGTTACTTCTTGCAGGGCGCTTATATCGTGTTCAACGGCAAAAAGTTGGGGACGACATGTAGCAGCTCCACCAGCACGTATTGCTCAGGCATGACTGCCAAGCTCGACCTCGCAGGTATCAAACCAGGCAAATACGAACTGTACGTCCACAACCCATGTGGCACCAAGAGCGATCCCTGGCCCTTTATCGTCACCGATCCTCCCAAACCCCACATCAGCAAGGTATCTCCTGCATACGCCAACCCAGGTGATAAAAAACTCATCGGTATCGCCGGTGTGAACTTCACCAAGGGGGCGAAGATCTTGTGGGACGGAAAGGCCATCGCGACGACCTACTCCTCCGACAAGGAACTCTTCACAGCCAACACGATCGACTTCACCAACGACAAAGCAGGTGACAAACACACCATCCAGGTCGATAACGGGAATGGTCAAAAGACGGCTGTTGTAACCTTCTCAGTATTGGACAAACAACACGCCCCCATCATCGACAACTTGTCCTTGACTGCGTTCGATCGAGGAAAATCCTATAACGGCGTCAATGTGACAGGTTCAGGCTTTACAGCGAACACCAAAGTTCATTTCAACGGAAAAGCCATCACCACGATCTTCAACTCCTCGATCTCGCTGACCATCAGCGGTCTCGACTTCACGAATCTCCCAGCAGGGACGTACTTTGTGGTCGCCAAAGACGGCACCAAAGAGAGCAACGCCTTCCCCATTTACGGAAAAGCATTGCCACCACCAAGAATCGATTACCTGCGCAATTACGACCTGTTCGCCAACAGAGATGGCGCACGTATGTACATCTATGGCGGGAACTTCTGTAAACCAGGGACTTCGACATATCGATGTGGCACCAATCCCAAGGTCGTCATCCTCGATAAAAACAAGAAGGACTACGGAAGCAGCTACAAGATCTCCAGCACCTACCTGGGTTCAAGTTACGCATACGTATACGGGACACTCGACGCGACCAAGATGCCTGCAGGCGACTACACAGTCTACCTTGAGTTGCCCACAGGTGAACGCAGTAACCCCGCACCGTTCGCGTTGACAGAGGCACCTGGACCTGAGATCACGTCATTGTCTCCGAGGTTCATCCGCGCAACAAGCACATCGACAAGAGTTTCCGTTTACGGAAAGTACTTTGCGAAGACGAGCACAGGCTCCTCGACAGCATTTGTCGGCCTCAAAACGTTCCCAACACAGTACAGCTCCACGACGAGGGTATACATCACCATCAGCAAGGGCGCGCTCGCAGAAGGGACACACAACCTCGTGATACGTAACCCCGACGGCAAGATGTCCAAGCCATTTCCCATGGCGATCGTAGGTACGGACCCCATCATCACACGTATTGCTTGGTATACACCTTCTCAACCGTATGCAGGCCGTGTGTTCAGCTATCTCCGTGTATACGGAACCAACTGGACCAAAGGCATGCAGTGGCTCGTCGATGGCAAGCCCTACACGGCGACACCAACGAGAACACCGTACTGTTATGTGACGACTTCGACGACCAGCGAGTCTTACTGTAGCCTCTACAACTTCAGCACCGTCGGCCTCAAACCTGGCCAACACACGCTGCAGTACAAGTACGGCACCAAGGTCTCCAAACTCTTTACTTTCACACTCACCAAAGGACCTGCGCCTGTCTTGACCTCCTTCTCCCCTGCGTATGCAGGAAAAGGAACCAAAACACGTATCACCGCGACAGGAAAAGAGTTGACCAACGGTGCGACGCTCATGTCAGGACTGCAGGTCATTCCAACGACTTACAGCTCTACATCGAGAGTCTACTTTGACATCGATACAACAAACATGACGACAGGCATTCACAAGTTGACCTTGCGCAACCCTGATGGACAGCTATCCAACACGCTCGATTTCACAGTCTTGCCAAAGCTCGCGCCGATCATCTTCTACGCGAGTCCAGACATGGTCAACGCAACGGGCAAAGGTTCGCTGTACATCTACGGTAAAAACTTCGACGCAAATTCAAAAGTGAGCATCAACGGTACGACTGTCACCGCATCTTTCCGCTCGGGTACAACACCTTCGTTCTACATCACTTCGAGCGCGTACACCGAGTCTGCGACAGGGTACAAGGTCATCATCACCAACAGCGATGGGACCAAGTCCAACGAGTACGATATTTCGGTCAAAGGGATAGGAAAACCATTTATCAGGTATACCTCACCGCGTTACCTCTACCCAGGAAGCTCACGAACAGTCTATGTGTATGGGTATGGCTTCGGAAAGAACTCGGTCGTCCAGGTCGATGGTCAGGCACAACTCACAACGGTCTCAAGCACCGGAAGCTATGTACGTTTTACGTACACACCAGCAGCCACAACGACAGTCAAAGACCTCAAAATCAAGGTCCTTTCGGGGATTATAGCATCCGATGAGTTTACATTGTCTGTCATTCCAAGTTCATCGTATACACCGAGAATCACTTCGGTCTCACCGTCAAGTGCGACCGCAGGTTCCTCTAGCTACTCAACGATCTACGTGTATGGTTCGGGCTTTAGCAACAGCAGCGCCACCAAAACCAAAATCTACCAGGATGGCAAAGCCGTCGCGCTGACCACTTACTCCAGCACAACAAGAGTGTACAGTCGGATGACGCTGGACTTCAAACAGTCCAAACCTGGACACATGTACTGGTACGTCACCAACGGTACAAAGCGCAGTAATGTCATGCCGACACGTATCGAGAGCCGCCTGATGCAAGGGCAGAGACCACGCATCACCAACATGGACCCATACTTTGCGCAACCCAACAAGTCAGTGACGTTGACCTTGTCCATGAGCAACATGTCTTCATCGACCGTCGCCAACTACGACGTCATCGTCAAAGGTCCGGGATTGCCAGCTGCTGGTAAGACCTTCTCCTTGGTTTACTCCGCGGGCTACAAGACGACGATCAACACGACAGGATGGCAAAAAGGCGTGTATACTATCTACGTCAAACACAAGACCAACACAGGCGAAATTTCCGGTGGTGCAGGTCTTGTCGTGATCCCCTGATTCCTCCTCCTCCTTCTCCATCCATCCCCCTTCAAATCTTTCCCCCAAAAGACGCCCTCCACAAAGCAGGGTGCCCTTGCCTCCGTATGACTTCAGTGTTATAAGAGAAGCACTTTCTGAGAACTTGATTTCTTTGAAGAATCCAAGATGATGCACTTATCTCACTCTGAGCAAAGGAGGGCTCATGCGCACCCCTTACACACGAATTGGACTCTCATTGATCATCCTGCTGTTTTCCACAGGGTGTATCTGGAAGAGCAAGCACGAAAAGATCGTCGCAGGTCTCAACACCAAGATCAAAGGTTTACAAAAAGAGAAGAGTGATCTCCAATCACAACTCGACACACGTACCGCCGATCTGAAAAAAATGACCACCCGCCGCAACAGACTCGCCAAGATCCGTATCAACCTCACGGCTCGACTCAGAAAAGTCACCAAGCTGCGAACACAGTGTCTGACAGATCTCAAACAGCTCGCCAACAAAGGCGGTAAACTCAGCCAACGCCTCTCTCAAGCGATCGACCAGATCCAGAGACTCCAGGCAATCGCGGACAAACGCAAAGCGCTCTTTGACAAGCTCAGAGCCTCCTTTCAGTCAATGGTCGATGCAGGAAAGCTCAGGGTCAAAATGGTCAACGGGATGCTCGTCCTTCAACTCGCCGAAAAGATCCTCTTTGCTTCGGGTAAATACAAACTCAAAAGTGAAGGGAAAGACGCGATCAAACAGGTCGCGACGCTCCTCAAAGACATGAAGCGACGTTGGCAAGTCACAGGACACACGGACTCAAAAGGGACACCTGCCGTCAACTGGAATCTCTCCATCAGACGCGCCATGGCGGTCCTCAAGGTCATGCTCAAAGAAGGTATGCCACCTGAGTACATCTCCGCTGCAGGATTCGGGCAATATCAACCCACAGCGCCCAACGATACGCCCGAAAACCGCTCGCTCAACAGACGCACGGAGATCGCATTGATCCCCAACCTCAAAGAGTTGCAGCTCGCCCAAGCCCCCTCCCCATTCTGGGCGTGTAAGGTCGCAGCGCGACGAGTACGTCGCGTCTCCAAAATGTAATCCCCTCCTCTCTTCTCCCTCCCCCACTTTGCATTTCAAAAATTGAAACGTCTTACAAAAACGGCCTGTTTCGCTTCACTGTCCTCGGACAATATGGTAGAATCCCCATGTCTCGGTCGCAAATAGAGACCGAAGATTTGCAACTTTTCTTATCGATATTGGTTCCTTCATAACAGTGACCGCATACGATTTTCTTTCAGGCTCACTTCCGTGTTCTTTGTTCATCCAACAACCTCAGTCGCGCGCTTGTCAAACGCGCAGGACACAGAGGTTGGACATCGCCCCTGCTCCTACAGGGCAATATACTATTTTTTATCACACGCTTACTTGGTGCAAGGACAACTCAGTCCTCAAGAGGAACTTATGAGACATATGAGACATATGACGAACTCGCTCTTCTCTGTGACGCTCCCCACACGCGTTTGTGCATGGGCAGTCCTGGTATGGATCGCTTTTTCGACCCTCACAACACACGCACATGCCATGACCATCGTCCACATGAGCGACCAACAGCTCGTCGAAGCGTCCACGCTCATTGTGCGTGGGAAAGTCATCAAAAAACACTCCATGTGGATTGGGCAAAAGACCACCATCGTCACACAAGTCACGATCAGTGTGTACGAAGAGGTCCTTGGCAGGACTGCTCCTGCAACTGTCACGATTCGCCACTACGGTGGGACTGTTGGAGACTTCAGCATGGGCCTGGAGCACGCTCCCCACTTCGCCCAAAACGAAGAGGTGGTTGTATTCCTTCACACCAACAAATACATCCCCAACGAATACCTCCTCACTGGATGGACACAGGGAAAATGGACTGTCAATCGACCAGAATCGACGACACCAACATCCTCAACAGACTTGCCCGTGACGATCCATCGAGTCCAGACACCCAGCAGGATCATCGTCCCCAAGACGCTCACACTCCAAACCAACACCAAACAAACCAATATCGCACGACAAGAAGACTACAAGACCTTCGTCACGCGGCTCAAAACGTATTGGACAACCTTGCAAAAGAAACGCACCCTCAAGCTCACACCAACACCGAACAAACAGTCCATCAAACCTTCTTCTAAGGGAGCGAACTAATGGTACGTTTTAAGCATATCTCATCCTGGTTTGTGTTGTGTACCATGTGTATGTCAGGTGCATCTGGTGCTTGGGCATGGAACTCTCTTCAATCAGGTGGGCGCTGCAAACAGACAAACATCTCATGTCGCTCAACCATTGGTAACGCAGGGGGAGCGGGCTCTTGCTGTGATCCAAGACAGTCCAATATCCTGACCTGTGAGACCCAAAACGAATGCCAAGGAGGAAGCCCCCACAAGTGGAAAACGCTCCCCTACCAATGGCAACTCAACCTCAACAACATGGCTGGCCAAAGCGGCTACCAGGGCATCTCCGCGAGCCAAATTGAATCAGCGACCAAGCTCGCACACGACGCCTGGACCAAGCCCACATGTACGGGCTTTACACACAAATACAACGGACAGACATCCTCAAGAGCCTCGACGGGAGATCGCAAAAATATCGTCTTTCTCGCGAGTCCATCCAACTGGGCCCAAATGGGTCTGCCTTCGGCTGCGCTCGCCGTCACAAGACCCATCGCATCGGGAAGTACGCTGTATGACACGGACATCGTCGTCAACCCTGTCCCTGGAGGACGTCCCTGGGGGATCACCCCAAATGTAGGACGTTCAAACATGGACTACGCCGATGTGATGGCCCACGAAGTCGGCCACGCGTTGGGCTTTGGACACGCAGGCCCCAAATCATCCCTGATGTATTTCTCGATTCGTGGAGTCGGACCTGTCTTCTCAGGACTCTCAAGCGACGAAGAGGCTGGCGTTTGTACGATTTACCCTGTGACGAAATGTAGTTCAGATGCGCAATGTGGTGGTGGCTGTAGGGTCTGTACGAATGGGACCTGCCAACAAAAGACGGTCAGCCCTGCAACGAGCGCCTGCAAGGGTTGTACGACGGACGCACAATGTGGAAGCGGCGCACAATGTGTGAGTGTAGGTGGTCAAATGCGCTGCCTTACGACATGCGCGACGGGCGATTGCTGTCCTTCTGGCAATACCTGCAAGAGCCTCTCTGGAAAACGCGTCTGTGCACCAGACAGTGGCGCTTGTCCAGCGCTCTCATGCAGCAACAACACACAATGTGGTGCAGGTGAGATATGCGCAGGTGGGACATGTCAAAAAGCCTGCCAAAATGACAGCGAATGCCCTACAGGTTCGGGATGCAGAAACAACGTTTGTACCCAACTCGCCCCAGGAAAACTCGGTCAGCCATGTAGCAGCCAGCTGCCTTGTGAGAGTGGTCTGAGCTGCTTTCAGACGAGCAAAGGACAGCTCTGCTCACGTGAGTGTGGCAGCAGCTCCAGCGCAGGCTTCCCAGCAGGTCAACAAGGCGCACAATGTAACGGCTCATCTTGTGATAATGGTGCAAGCTGCGTAGGATTCCGCTCCTCAACAGGCACGACGCAGGTCTGTATCACCCGTTGTACCTCCAGCACAGTCTGTAACAACGTCGGCGGCAAGTGCTTTCGACTCAGTGGTAGCAATTTCGCTGGCTGTTTTTGCCAAAGTGACTCCGATTGCAAAAGCGGGCAGAGTTGTAACAAAACAGTCCTCGGTCCGCTCGGCTTGGGTCTCGGAGCTTGTGGGACACCAGCCGCGACAACATGTCCCTCAGGGTATGCCTGCACACCTGTCTCAGGTAAGCAGGTCTGTGTCCCCGGAGGTGCAACAAACAACTGCGGCAATGGTACCTGCGACGCCGGTGAGACGTGTTCGTCATGTGCACAAGACTGCGCTTGTCCGAGTGGGCAAACCTGCCAGGGTGGGACGTGTCAAACCAACGCTTCTAACAATTGTGGAAACGGCACCTGCGATGCCAACGAAGACTGTACTTCGTGCGCGCAAGACTGTCCCTGTGTGTCTGGAAAACGCTGTAACAACGGCGTTTGTGAGACCTTCACACCTCCCGCGACTTGCGGAAATGGAACCTGCGATGCGACAGAAGACTGTACGACATGTGCGCAAGACTGTCCTTGTGGCACAGGAAAACAATGCACAAATGGCGTTTGCTTGGCACCACCTTCGACGGAGCCAACCTCCCCGACCTCCGACGCCGGTAACACACAAGAACCCACAAGTCCCGACGGTTCTGTCATTGATAAGGAGAGCGGACAAAAACAAGCCGGACAGCTTGGACAACCTTGTAAAGCAGATGGGACTTGTGAGCCTGGTGGCTTCTGCTACACCAAAGAAGATGGCAGCAACATCTGCTTGCTCGAAGAAGATCCCCGTATCAAACCCGCAGGTTGTGGCTGTCACACACCTTCGACACATATCCCTCTCTCCCTCACATTCTTCCTCCTGTTCTTGTTTGGCTTGAGAAGACGACACCGTCCTGCCCGATAATGTCTCTTTGGGGTAGGTCTTCGACCCCAAACGAGAAAGACAGCAACCCCCTTTCCCCTCAATACACCCATAGAGAACCCTATATCGCCTCCACGCGGGTGTTGGTTGACTCTTGCACTGTCACCTGCTAGTTTCTCCGACACGATGCAAAACGTATCCTTTTTACATCAAAAAGATACACAAAAACCATTGCCTGCGTGTAATGTCCCACATGGAAAGATGAGGAGAGCCCAAGATGGCCAACCCAAAAGTCAAATGGATCGATGGTATGAACTTTGTAGGTGTCGACGCCGACGGGCGTGGCACATTGATCTCCGGCAGCAGCGACGGCCCTGGCGTCAGCCCTATGCAGATGTTGCTTTTGGGCCTTGGGAGCTGCTCCTCTGTCGACGTCGTGATCATCCTTAAAAAACAACGACAACCACTCGAAGATATCGAAGTCGAACTTCGAGGTGTTCGAGGTGATGAGCCACCACGTCCCTACCAAGATATCGACATGCACTTCATCGTCACAGGACATGGACTCGACACCAACAAAGTCGAACGAGCGATCAAGCTCAGCACTGAAAAATACTGTGGCGCCCACGGCACGCTCTCAGGCGTCGCCAACATCAAAACAACTTATGAGATCCGCGACCCAAAAGCCCCGACTGAGGCCGAAGAGACAACGGAATCCTAAACAACTTCACTCTCTCATACTCAACTTCACGTGAGCAAACTCGACTGCTCCCTTCGCCCAGGAGAACGCAAAGATGCGGCTCAAACGATTCTCTGTTACATCTCAACTCCCCTCGACGCTCCAATTTCTGCAAGAGCTCAGCAACAACCTTTGGTGGAGTTGGAACCCCGACGCGACCCAACTCTTTCAAAGTATGGACCCAACCCTCTGGAAGCAGCTCAACCACAACCCTGTTAAGTTGTTGCATATGCTGTCCCAAACACAACTCAAAGACCTCTCAGAAGACCAAGCTTTTCTCGCCAAACTACAATCCGTACAGACACAGTTCCAGACCTACATCGAGAGTACAGAGAAGGTCCGCGCGGCCAACACGACACTCACCTCCCCTGTCGCGTACTTCTCTGCGGAGTTTGGGCTACACGAGTCCCTGCCTGTCTACTCAGGAGGGTTGGGGATCCTTGCGGGAGATCATTGCAAGTCAGCCTCCGATCTCGCGTTGCCTCTCGTCGGCGTCGGACTTCTCTACAAGTCTGGCTACTTCGTACAGAGCTTGACGCCAGAAGGTGTTCAAGAAGCGCACTACCCAGACAACAACTTCGACGATCTCCCGATCAACCCAATCCTTCGGGATGGAAAAGAGTTGCGCATTCAACTTACGATCGCAGGCGAAGAGGTGCTCGTCAAATGTTGGGAGGTCAACGTCGGTCGTATCAAGCTCTACTTGATGGACACAGACATTCCCGAAAACAGCCCACAAGCTCGCGTCGTGACCTCACGCCTTTATGGCGGTGGGACAGAGACCCGCATCGCGCAAGAGATGCTGCTCGGGATCGGTGGTGTGAGGATGCTCAAGGCCCTCGACATCAACCCCTCCGTCTTCCATATCAACGAAGGACACGCAGCCTTCCTCGGTCTCGAACGTATCGCAGATGTAATCCGTGAACAAGGTCTGCAATTTGAAGAAGCCTGCGAACTGCTCGCCACAGAGCAAGTCTTTACGACCCACACCCCCGTCCCAGCAGGACACGATCGCTTTGACCGCAACCTCGTTGAGCGGTTTGTTGGACCGATCCTCGCGGAGATGGGGCTCGCCTTTGAAAAAGTCTGGCAGCTCGGCAAAGAGGTCCAAGAAGATGGTCGCCACCTCTTCTGTATGACCATCCTCGCGCTCAACACTTCGAAAGGCAGTAACGGCGTCAGCATGTTGCACGGAAAAGTCTCACGTGACATGTGGAAGAAGCAGTGGCCATCCGTCCCCGTCGATGAAGTCCCCATCGGACACATCACCAACGGTGTTCACTCAATGACTTGGCTTGGACACGAGATCGGCGCGCTGTACGAGAAGCATCTCGGCAAAGACTGGGAAGAACACAAGCTCGATAGAGATTTTTGGGATGGTGTTGATGCATTCGACGACAAAGAGTTGTGGGACGCACACAGCGCTCAAAAGCAACGCCTCGTCGATCTGATTCGAGAGCGCACATTCGCCCAAAGAGACCGTTTTCAGGAACCCGCAGCGCAGCGCGATCAAGCGCGCAAGATGCTCGATCCACAAGCGCTCACGATCGGCTTCGCCCGACGTTTTGCGCCCTACAAACGCGCGTCGTTGGTTTTTAAAGACCCAGAGCGCCTGCGTAGAATCCTCAACGCCCCCGGACGCCCCGTCCAAATCGTCTTTGCCGGAAAGTCTCACCCACACAACCAAGAAGGGAAAGATCTGATCAAAGAGGTCTACCAATTCTCTCGTGAGGAAGGCTTTGAAGGAAAAGTCGTGTTTATCGAGGATTATGACGCAAACATCGGACGCCATCTCGTACAAGGTGTCGATGTGTGGCTCAACAACCCCATCCGCCCCCAAGAGGCTAGCGGCACGAGCGGACAAAAAGTTCCACTCAATGGTGGTCTCAACTTCAGCATCCTCGACGGTTGGTGGGTCGAAGGGTACGAAGGTGACAATGGCTGGGCCATTGGCGATGGTATGGAATATGGCCAACGCGACAACCAGGACTACATGGACGCACACTCCTTGTACGACATCCTCGAACAGCAGATCATCCCAGCCTACTATCACCGCGATGCAGAAGGACTTCCAGACACATGGCTTCAGTACATGCGTCGCTCCATGAAGAGCGTCAACCCAGCGTTTAACACGCGACGTATGGTCCTCGATTACACACGACAAATGTACGAACCAGCCGAAACAAAAGGCGCACTCTTGCGTAAGGATGCATTTGGACTCGCCAAAGACCTCCACGCCTGGAAACAAGCCATGCAACAACAGTGGTCACAAATCGAGATCCTTCAGACCTCATCCTTCCCCAAAAATCGTCTCGCTGTCGGCGAGACCTACACCATCGAGGCAGACGTAAAACTCGGCTCGATCTCTCCAAGTGATGTACGTGTCGAACTTTACGTCGGTCGCTTTGATGAACACAACGCATGCGAACTCTCACAAGCGCTCGCGATGACGTTAAAAGGAGACAAAGGCCCAGGAACGCATCACTTCGAGGTTGTGTTTACACCTGAAGACTCCGGTGATTACGGTTATAACATCCGTATTCTCCCCACCCACCCACACCTCATGCACCCCCACGAGACCGGTCTCCTCACTTGGGGAGAGTAAGCGAAACAAAAAAGGTCGTTCCCACACCTTCTTCTGTCTCAAACCATATCCTACCACCGTGTAGATCGACGATATGCTTGCTGATGGAGAGCCCGAGACCTGTTCCCTTCACGCTCCTCGTGCTTCCCATTTCAGCCTGCGTAAACTTCTCAAAGACCCTACCTTTGAGTTCCTCAGCGATCCCTCCCCCATGATCTTTCACTTGCAACACAACCTCCTCCTCTTTCCGCGTCGCGCATACCTCGATCGTGCTCCCTTCAGGAGAGAACTTGCAGGCGTTTGACAACAGATTGGCCATCACCTGCTTCATCCGCTGTTCATCCGCCTCAAAGTAGATATCGCAACACTCACCGAGCACAACGGAGACTTTGTGGTGTTCGGCGTAGCTTTGGTTTTCATCGAGACACACCTGCAGAAACGGACACAACGCAATCTTTGTAATCTGTAAAGTATACGCGCTGCGTTCGAGCTTCTCCATATCCAGCAGATCATTGATCAGAAAAAGCAGACGAACGCTATTTTTTTCAGCGATGTTGAGTAAGTCTTTGCTCCTCTTTTCACTGATCGTGATCAGTCCACTGTTGAGAAGCTGAATCGCTCCCTTTATCGAAGTGAGAGGTGTGCGCAGCTCGTGACTGACGACGGAGATAAACTCCTCCTTCACGCCCTGCAAGATTTTCTCTTCGGTGACATCGTACATATATCCATGCCAAAGCGTCGACCCATCAGCTTCTTGCACAGGTGTTGATCTGATATGAATCCAACGCTCCCCTCGCGTAGGCAAAATCACACGGACCTCTTGAGACCAGGGAGTTTCGTTCTTTTGGGCAGCCATCGCGCTCGCAAAGAGTCCAGCGATGTCATCGGGATGTAAAATGTCGACAAAGCGCTCGCTGTTTTTTTGTAGCTCGGAGGCAGGGATACCCAAAAGGCGTTCAACCGAGTCGCTCATGTACGGAAAGGTGAAATGTCCATCAGGTGTCAGGCGACATTGGTGGATGACACCTGGCACGTTCTTAGTGATGTAGCGCAGGTTGGTCGCGAGCGCGTGTGTCTCTGTGTATTGTAGATGAACGCCCCTGGCCATCCGCCATCCCACATACGCCCATAACATCGAGAAGCTCGCGACGCTCCAAATCATGGTCCCCCACACAACAGGGGTTCGCGCGAGCTTCGCGTAATCGACATCAAAACGCAACCAACCCGTGACGGCCAAATACGCAGTGACCGACAACGCCACAACGGAGAGTAAAAGCAAGACGACAGTATCGCGACGTCGCAAAAACAACATCGAAGAAAAGAAAAAGAACAACAAAAACAATTGACTCCCCGCCATCGGTCCAATCTGCGAGATCGGAATCATCCCCGCCAACCACAAACACGACAACAGCGCGGAGACCCGAGCGAGGTAAGAAAGTCTATCTCTCGACAACCATGTTACCAGCAACACCAGTAACAAAGCGAAGTGCAAGAGCATAAAGCCACGCATCCCCACAACCCACGCACGGCCGATGGACAACGTCGCAGCAGGAAGACCCACCAATACAAGTCCGAGGATCAACTGATCCAACAGACGATTTTGTAGTGCATACAAAGACTGAGGAGGAGAAACTGCCGGCATTCATCCAATCCTATCACCTATGAGAGAGACAACCACACAAACCAAACAGTGAACAATCCGACAAAAACGCATACATGCTCCCCCACAATCTAACATGTATCAAAAAAGAATGAAACAGCAAGTGGATACAAAAAATTGAAAAAGTGTGGTGCACTTCGAGAATGCCCTGCGATATTCCTTGTGCAATGGCAAACAAACACGTGAAGCCCTTCTCACATATCTCGAGGACCAGGCGAACCCGGAAACGATTGGGAAATGAAAAAGTGTGTTCCTACAGCCTAGGCTTTACGTGTTTGCCTCTCCTTTGCGATGTCCACAGAGGTCCGTACACCTCTTTTGACAAGACCACTTTCTTTTCAGACATTGTTTTGACCCCTAAGGAGTTAAAAATGAAAAAGCTTTTGACGTTGACATGCACTTTGTTCTTTGCGTTCGCAGCATTCGTAGTTTCCGCCCAAGCATCCGGCGAAGTCAAGTGTAAGCAGCTCTACCAAAAAGGGACTGATGGCATCAAAAAAGACACAAAATGCAAAAACGATGCGATGAATGTCTTCAAAAAACTTCAGTCACAGCTTCGCACTTGCCGTGCTCATAGAAATAATATCAAGAACTGTAACCGCGCCAAACGAAAGCAAGCGAGAGCATGTCGTGGACAAAAGCGCTCCTGCAAAAAAGTCTGCCGTGGTGGCAAAAAACAGTGCGTCAGAAGCTGCCGTCGTGGCAAACGAACTTGCGTAAAGGCGTGTCCCCGTGGACGTCGTGGTAAAAACTGCCGCAGGAGCTGCAAGCGCTGTGTTCGTGGTTGTCGCAAAGCGAAGCGTTCCTGTAAAAAAGTCTGCCGCGGTGTCAGCCGTGGTTGTCTCGGTGCTGCGCGCAGCACAGCACGTGCCTGCCGCAACAACGCACGTAGTCTCCAAGCATTTGCGGTCTGCCGTAACGCTCGCAGCCTCACAGCAAAAGCGACAGGTCGCATCTTCTCCTGTGGTTGGAAACACTACGGAAGAGCTGTCACATGCTCCGCCGGCTCTATCGTCCGTAGCCTTCAACAGAAATAATCCAACCCCTCCCGCCTTCCTCTCCCTCTCTCATTGATCCCCCTCCCAAAACAGAATAATGTGTGTCCATTTCTATGCTTTGACGATAAGAGGCGTTCATGTACACACCCATCCCCTTCCATTTTGAAGCCGATCAGCGCTTTGTCCAGCTCGAAACCATGGGCAAAGGACCAAGCCTTCTTGTCATCGTAGGAGGTCCGGGGCTCAGTCACCGCTATCTTTCCCCTTATCTCCACGCGCTCGCTGAAGACTTCACGCTTTACGTGTACGATCAGACAGGCTGTGGACGCTCCGAAACACTTCCTGAATCCGAGCACTACACTCTCCACAGAGAGCGCCTCCTCATGCAACAATTGCTCGCTTACTGTAAGCGTACCAATCCCGAGCATCCAGTCTACATCATGGGGCATTCATTTGGCGCTTTACAAGTGATGGGGCTGTTGTGTGAGTCACGCGACAACATCGTCGACAAAGCGATCCTAATGACCTCCATGCCGATCTACCAAACCCCCAAAGATAATGCTCTGTTAACCAGACTTCTTAGATTGCGCCCAGATATGAAGGATCGCTACTTTGCGCTCAATCGCATCCGCCGCAAACGTCCGTGGACAAAGGCCGAACAAAACGAAGCCGTCGCAGTTGGTTTGTCTGGAGGATTGATCGAACCCGACAGGATCTTCGAGTTGGATTTTGACTACAACCCGATCATCGTCGAACACTTTGCCCTTGAATACCCCTCCTACGATTTACGCGAACGTGCCGCAGGTGTCACGCTTCCGATCCATGTGATTGCAGGCAAACACGACTTCTTTACGTTGGACAAACAACAGGACATTGCGAACGCTTTCCCCAACGCATCCCTCGATATTTTTGAAGAATCCGCGCACTTTCCGTTCTTCGAGCAACCCACACGATTCACCCAGTCAGTGCGCGACTTTCTCAAGTCATAATATCTTTTTTTTCCTGGACGTAGCCTAACTGGTCCTCTCGCTAAAAGGACATACGCTATCGAGGTCGGACACAAGGCCCGACCCTACGGGAAAAAATGCAATATCATGCTCATGCGCTTACTTCGCGAGAGGACCACTTACATTTTGTCACTCGCGGATCTGCCCCTGTCCAAAGGCAAAGAACTTCTTCGACGTGAGCTCTTCGAGTCCCATCGGTCCAAACGAGTGAAGGCGCGATGTCGAGATCCCGATCTCCGCTCCCAATCCCAACTGAAAACCATCGTTGAAGCGCGTTGAAGCGTTGATCAAAACGAGCGACGATTGCACGTCTTGCAAAAACGCATGACCAGTCGCGTAATCATCTGTCACGATGGCCTCTGTGTGTCCGGAGCCATATGTCTCGATATGCTCAATCGCAGAAGACATATCATCGATCACACGAACGGCGAGGATCAGATCGAGGTACTCAGCCCCCCAATCCTCTTCGCTTGCAGGTGTGCAGGCGTCACCGAGGATCTTCTGCGTCCGCTCACATCCTCGCAGCGAGACCCCTCTCTCCTGAAAAGCAGCCGCGACTTGGGGCAAGAACGTCTCTGCGACCTGCTCGTGCACCAACATCGTCTCCATTGCGTTGCAGACTCCGGGCCGCTGGGCTTTGGCGTTCACACAGATCTCCGTAGCCATGTCCAGGTTTGCATGTTGGTCGACGTAGACGTGACACACACCTTTGTAGTGCTTCAAAACCGGCATTCTGGCGTGCTCTGCGACAAAACGAATAAGCGTCTCTCCCCCTCTAGGGATCATCACGTCGATGAACTCCTCTTGCTTGAGCAGCTCAAGCACAGCAGCTCGATCTGTTGTCGGGACGAGTTGGACGGCGTCTGTTGGCAGACCGACCTCTTTCATGACGTCTTGGAAGATCTCGGCGAGGCAGGTGTTGGAGTGAAAGGCTTCGGAGCCGCCACGTAGGATCACGGCGTTTCCAGACTTCATACAGAGCGCCGCCGCCTCGATGGTCACATTGGGGCGAGACTCGTAGATAATCCCAATGACACCGAGGGGAATACGCATCTGACCGACACGCAATCCGTTGGGGCGCGTCCACATCTTGGTGACCTCCCCGACAGGATCGGGAAGCGCGGCGACATCACGGAGCCCCTGACAGAGATCCGCGAGGACCTTCTCACTGAGTCGCAAGCGATCGCGTTTGGCACCAGTGAGACCGCGTTCATCTGCAGCGTCGAGATCCTTTTGATTGGCCGCTGCGATCTGCTCGTGTGAGGCTTCAAGACGCGCAGCGAGACGCAACAAGGCCTGATCTTTGAGGCCAGTGTTGACGCGAGACATTGCGTTGCCAGCGCGCCTCGCGCGCTGACTCAACTCGTGAATGACTTGTTGGATTTCCATCATGCTTCTCCTACGCGTATCGGCTCATTTGCCAACACAAAATGATCGCGATGAATCACTTCATCGGCGTATTTATACCCAAGTATGTTCTCAATCTCATCGCTTCTGTGTCCTTTGATCTGCTGCACCTCCGTCGAGGGGTAATTGCAAAGTCCATGACCGATCAAGCCCCCCTGTTCATCGACACATTGCACACAAGCAGCTTCACCAAAGACGCCCTCGACATGTGTGATCCCCACAGGCAACACGGAGCGTCCTTGTTGCCTAAGGGCGTGGCTCGCGCCAGCATCAAGATGGAGCACCCCTTCGGGCTGCGCGAGTCGCGCGAGCCACCACTTTTTGCTCTGAGGGCGTTTTTGAGAGGGAACAAATAGCGTCCCTGGCGTCTCTCCAGCAAATAACTCCAACAGAATGTCACGACGTTGGCCTGAGAGCACGAGCATCGGCACACCAAGCTCCATACACTTGGACGCCGCCATCAACTTGCTGCGCATCCCGCCTGTCCCGACCATACTCGACGTCCTACCTGTCGCCTCGATCAACGTCTCATCGATCGTCTCGACGAGTGGGATCAACTGTGCGTCAGGCACTTTGCGTGGATCGTTGTCGTACAAGCCTTCCGTGTCCGTCAGAATGATCACCAGATCTGCGCCGATTAACCCGGCCATCCAGGCCGCGAGCTGATCGTTATCGCCAAACTTGATCTCATCCACTGCGACCGTGTCGTTCTCGTTAACGACAGGGATCACACCCCAACCAAAGAGCGTGTCGATGGTATAACGTGCGTTGAGATAGCGCTCTCTCGTGCGCAGATCCTGCGCCGTCAACAACAATTGCGCGACGCGCAGTTCGTGTTTGTCAAACGCGTCTTCCCAGGCCTGCATCAATTGTCCCTGGCCAATCGCCGCTGCCGCTTGCTTTTGAGGAATGGTCCGAGGACGATCCGTACGTCCCATACGCCGGATCCCCGCGGCGACAGCTCCAGAAGAGACCACCAATACGTCAACACCTGCCGCACGAATATCCGCGAGTTGATCGCCAATACGGTGGATATTCAGCCGATGAAGACCGTCGTCTTTTGTCAACGTCGAGCTGCCGATCTTCACGATAACGCGACGACAACTCTCCAAAATGTCCTTTTGAATCTCCGCTCTCATAAGCAATTGTCTCTCTATCAGGCCAGTCCAAGAAAAAAGTGTACGAAAAAAAGGAACTGCGTTGTGCCCTATACCAGAATCCATCACAAAAACAAAGACACCTTCATCACCTTGCAAAAAAGAGATACGCGTTCTACTTTTGAACCACAACATCCACAGAGGACACGCTCTTTGCACTCCCCTTGCCTTTGTACGTCTTGGAGCGTATGGAGCCTCTGTGGTAAAGTAGGTTCTGCCTTTGTCTGAGTGTGTGACGAGGGTGGATAAATTCAAGATTGAAGAAACAAAGCTGACAGCTTTGATGGATGTGTAAGGTGTTACGATTTCGATATATATGTATGTGTTTGTGTTTGAGTTGTATGGTTGTATCAGATGCACAAGCAGACCAAGCTGAGCGTCTTTATTTCAAGGCGATGAAGTTGTTTCGTAGCAAACAATGGGATGCCTCACAAAAAGCCTTCAAGCGGACTCTCGTGCTGCTTAGCAAGCGCGCTCCCAAGGGAAAGAAACAGCGGGTACTGCTCCAACTCGGAAGATGTGATCTGCTCTATCACCTCGCCTTGCTCGCACAAAAACAGGCCCGCCCTCAAGCTCGCTGCCTTCATTTGCAAGACCTCATCGGGCGCCTTCAGGGGCTCCCGAAGGGGTGGCGAAGATGGCGCGTCAATCGACTCCTTCCCAAACGTTTTGCCCACGCGAAGACGCTCTTCTCACGTTGCGGAAAAGTCCCCACTCCACTTCACTTCGCACTCTCCCCAAAAGAGACAAAGCTCGAATGGTTAACGAACACAACACCTCCTTCTTGGACCCCATTACAAGGGACACATCTGAAGACGACACAGCGCAGTCTCAAGATCAGATTGACGGCCAAAGGGTACATCCCCCAAACACACACGCTCACCCTCCAAGCATGGAAAACACAACGCTTCTCCTACACCCTCAAGCCTAAGCCGACGCCAGCCCGTCGTACGCCTGTCATCGTCGCGATCAAACCCCCAACGGACAGACCCCCTCAAAAGGCGAAGAAAAAATCATCCCTGCTGGCCTCCCCGTGGCTGTGGGTCGGGATCGGGGGTTCTGCTGTGCTCGTTGCGGGGATCGTCGTAACAGCTGTTGCCCTACAACCAAAAGACGAGATGGTCCTCGTGATCGAGCCATCCAAACGCAACCCTTGAGGTCCACGATGTCCAAGCTCACACCACGCATCACCATCCTTCTCGTGCTCCTCCTGACCGTTGTGTCATGTGGTGCGCCTCAATTTCGCATGCAGCTGTACTATCCTCCAGATGAACCTGAGCTGGAGACGACGATACAGTCTTTCTCCGTCCATGTCGGCGGTGAGGGTATCAAAGAAGATAAACACGGTAGCTTTTCGGACCGCAACACCCCCTTTCGACTCGAACAGCTCAAGTGCAGTGAGACCCAAAAAGCACAAGAGTGGGCGTTTACAATCACAGGTCTGAAAGACAGCGTCCCCTACGCGATGGGCAAACAATACCTCGAAGGTGTCTGCCAACAACAAGCAGGCCTCAAAGTCTTCGTCAGCAGGACAGATGCCTTCTCAACATTGGGATTGCCCACGGCAGATGGCACATCAAAGGCCGCCTCCCTGCCAAAAGGTCTCATAGGACACCAAACACTGCGACTTCAAGATGGCCGTGTACTCATCCTTGGCGGCCTCCAAATCAGTCGTTCTTTTGAGAGCCCACTCAACACATCGAGCCTCTTTGGACTTCGTCAATTCCCAAAGGACAGTCAACTCAGCAAAGGAACATGGATCTACGATCCAGCCAGCGGAACGCTCGAAGCAGGTCCAACGTTACGTATCCCCCGCGCATTTTTTACAGCGACAGAGCGCGCAGATGGTTCGGTTTGGCTGATCGGGGGCATCACACAAACCGATGACAATGCCCTCGACATCGTCAAAGACACAGAGCTCCTCACACCTGTACAAGGTCACATTACGGCGCAGAGTCCGAGTACAAAAGGTCCTCCCCTTCAGGCAGGTCGCGCGTTTCACACACTGACCCCCATCCGCTCCTCACAGGGACAACAAACGACATACGTCGTGTACGGTGGACTCTCCTCTACAGAACCTCTGCTCGCCCCTCATCTCGAAAGTTTCGAATATAACAGCAAAGAAACCAATGCAGAATGGACAGTCACAGAGCTGCCTCAAGCTCACCAACGACTGCTCCACACAGCGAACTACCTGCCTCTCACAGGGCAAGCAGATGAAGCCCCACAGGGATACCTCGTCATTACCGGAGGGATAGGTCCATTCAATGATGGACAGGGGATTCGATACAAAACACACGGGAGCGTCTTGCGCCTTACACGACAAAATGGCGAATGGATTGTCCCCGAAGCCACAGAAGCACTGTCCAAAGAGCGAGCTGGACATACAGTGACCCAATTGCCCGATGGTCGTTTTGTCGTCATCGGTGGCTTTGTCGGAAAGATCGCAGCCGACCTTGGCGATGCGCTGCGCCCAGAAAAAACACAAGCCTCCCTCGAATGGCTCTCCAACAGAGCCCGCACAAAGTACACATTCACCAATGAGTCCGGTGATACCAAACAAGAACTCACGCTCCCTGCGGCCGTACTTCACACGACGACCCTCTTACACGATGGTAGATTGCTGATCTCAGGTGGCGTCCAAGCCGACGAAAAAGGCATCAACACAAACAAAACAGGCTTTGTGCTCACCCCAAACGCAAGAGGGATTCGACTGTCAGAGAAGCGACCTCCCCTCAAGTATCCCCGTCACTTCCACACAACCGTCCAACTGCGCAACCACTCGCTCCTGCTGTTGGGTGGTATCCAAACACAAACGGATGGCCAACTCACGCACCAACCCCAACAGACCATCGAGAGCTACTACCCAGCGACTGCACCTGATGCAGGGATCGACAAGTGGAAGAGTTGCTACTCGGGAGACGCGAAAACTCGCCACATCGGCGAATGCCGCGATGGTACGTCAGGCACTGAGGGAGAACAATGCCTCAACGAGATCGTCCCCACACCCGAAGAGTGCAACGGAAAAGATGATGACTGTGACGGTTTGATCGACAACGCAGACAAGTGCAAATGCGACCAAGGTGCCCAACAACTTTGTGGAAAAAGCGAAGGTGAATGTCTTCAGGGTACCCAACAATGTGTCAACGGCACGTGGGGACCTTGCGAAGGTGAGCGAAAACCCTCGCCGGAGCTCTGTGACGGCAAAGACAACGACTGTGACGGCCAAATTGATAATGGGATGCAGGGACTTCCTCTACAACAAGAGTGTTATCCACAGTCAACAGGTTGCACCAAGGTTGAAGGTGATACAACGACTTACAAATGCGAGGGAGTCTGCCGCGCTGGCACCCAGTCCTGTACTGCAGGCAAGTGGGGAGCTTGCAACAATCCAATCCTTCCAAAAGATGAAGTCTGTGATGGTGCGGACAATGACTGTGATGGCAAAAGCGACAACAATGCAGACGGCACACTCCTTACGAAGAGTTGTTATACAGGCCAAGATGCCAACACCAAAGGCGTCGGTACCTGCAAAGCAGGTACACAAACTTGTACCAATGGTGAGTGGCAAGGAGTCTGTGTTGGAGAAGTCACCCCCAACACACAAGAAGCCTGTGATGGAAAAGACGACAACTGCGACGGACAGATCGATGAGACATGTCAATGTAAACCTGGTAAGACACAAAAATGCTTCACAGGTCCTTCTAGCCAGTGTTCAGGAGGAATGTGTCAGGGGCTCTGTAAGTACGGAGAACAGCTTTGCGATACGGACGGAAATTGGGGAAAATGTAAGGACGCTGTTGTAGGCACCACTGAGACATGTGACGGTGAAGACAACGACTGCGACGGCCAAGTCGACAACGCGATCCCAAAAGTCGGAACTGATTGTACGATCAAGAAGTTCAACGGGATGACTATTCAGGGAGCCTGCACCAAAGGCTCATTTGTCTGCATTCAAGGGAACCTCGAATGCGAGCCAGGCACACCAAAGGAAGAGACCTGCAACAACGAAGACGACGACTGTGATGGACAGATCGACAATCAAAAGAGCACACAAGATGCACTCGTACGTCCTTGTATCTCCGCAGACAACGCTGGGTGTAAACCCGATGGCAAAGGAGGCTATACCTGCACGGGAGCATGCAAAGCCGCAACGCAGACATGCAACAAAGGCACCTGGAGCACGTGCAAAGATACCAAACCCACACTCGAACGATGTCACCTCGACGCCTCCAAGCAGCCCATTGATGACGACTGCGATGGCCACATCGATGAAGTCTGTTACACCGCAACGGTTTATAAAGACAAAGAAAATGACATGTTCGATATCGCCGTCCACCCCACAGGCAATTACTTCCCAATGATCGCTTATGACGGTCGTATGAACTACGCAGACAAAACCAAAAACTTCGGCTACAGGTTCAGCCATACGTTTAACAGGGTACCTGGTTTGGATATCAGCCCAACCAAAATCCCAGTTCAAAAGAAGGTTGGCAGCCACAACATCACAACCCCTCAGTATCTGTTTGTTACATCAGAACAAGAAAAGCGTCTCCTTCGAAAAGATCGTATTCAGCTGCGTTTTTACCTCGCGAGCAGCTCAATCTTTACAGGCAGTACCGTTGAAACCTACAGCTTCACAAACGCTAGCGTCCCTGCGGATGTGAAGTTTGCCAAGGATCGACTGTTCGTCCTCGTGCGCGATCAAAAGAAGCTCTACCAAGTTCGCTTTGGCACCTTTGGGAAAGACAAATTGAGCAACACTTCGATCTCCCTCAGTACGGGAACCGTCAGTTGCCAGCCACTGCGTCTTGCTGTTCATGAAGGCAAAAAGTTGATCGCTGTGAGCTGCAACCCGCTCGCGATATACGGCTCACGCGACGTCTTTGAGCGGCGTCCAATCCCTACACCTGGAAACGTACGTAAAGCCAGTCAACACGATCGCATTATGCTGCTCAGTTACAAAAACAACACCCTCAAAGTCCTCCACAGTGTCCCCCTCAGCTTACCCAACCAAACAGTCAATGCGCCTCTTGACCTGACCTTCACGGACGCGGTCGATCCAACAACCAACACCAAAAAGACCTATCTACTGGTGACACACCTTGGTAAAGACGACTCCACTCGTATTGAGCCAGGGATCACCTTCCTTGAGCTGGATGGCAACAACGTCCCCAAAATCCTCAAGACCATCCCCTCAAGACTCAGCAACTCGACTTCCCTTGTTCGACCTATCGGTGTTCGCGTCACACCAGGCGCAGATCCCCTTGTACTCGTCTCCTCACAAACGTACGCTCCTAACGGACTACAACTCCAAAACGGCATTGTTGTGACATTTTACCTCTCGGAGCTGCTTCAAGGAAACAGTGCGTCTGCTCTACAGAGCTTTCCATACAACAAGCCAGCAAACTTCCTCGAACAGAGTCCAACAGGACATATCTTCGCTGTCCCATTTGTCGAGCCAGGAAAACTCTTCAGCACAACAAATATTACGGTCTTCCAGCGCACAAGAAAAACGTCGGTGCTTCCAGTGACTCCGTAAATGTAAAGTTTTTTGAGAAGAGACTCAATCGAGCAGACATCGATCGATGTGTTGGAGAAGAGACGTTTGTCGAAGGGTTTCGCGGGTAGAGGAGGAGAGACCGTTCATACGCAGATCGAGACGACGCAGCTTTGGGAGGGGTTCAAATGCTCGAAGACGCATGGCACCTTCATCACCGAGTTGATTGCCCATCAAATCCAGAGAGCGTAAACGCGCACCAAGCGAAGAAGACAACAGCGCCATCACCCCATCAGCGCTCAGTCGGTTGTGTGCGAGTCCCAAGACCTCGACCTTGCGCAAAAATGGAGACTGAATCAGTGAAAGAAGACCCCTGTCATCCAGATCATTATTGGGTAGCCACAACACACGTACCCCTTGCAGCCAAGGAGACTGCGCGAGCGCTTGTAGACCGTGGTTGCTGAGCTGTGTGCTCCCAAGGCGAAGTTCTTGTAGACCGACGAGGTGGGACGCTTGCGATAACGCGACCGCCCCCTTCTCTGAGAGCGGATTTGAACATAAAGAGAGCTTCTCTAACTTCGTCAGATGGGCAGATTGCGCGATCGCCTCGGCACCTGCTGCGCTGATCCTCGATGCATGCAAATCCAACGAACGCAGCGCCCTCAAGTGCGGAGAGTTCGCGATCGTCACTGCGCCTTGTGTCCCAATAAAGGTTTGACTGAGATTGAGATGTGTGAGCTTTGAGAGATGGGGAGCATGTGCGAGCACACTCGCGGAGAGCCGTCCAACGGCGTTTGCCCCGAGATTCAGGTGGGTCAAATTGGCGATCCGAGGTGAACCAAGTAGCCCACGAATCCCAACATCTCCGATATCGTTGTTGTACAGGTACAAATGGGTCAGCCGCGTCATCATGGGATGGCGCAGTAACTCTTGGAGCCCAGCTGTCCCGATGCGATTGGCAGGAGCAGAGTGGTGGCTGTTGAGATTGAGATAGCGCAACTCAGGCAGATCAACTGCATAGACAGAGGAGAGATAGCGAGGCCCATCACGTGTGAGTAAATTATCGCTCAGATCGAGATAGTGAAGTTGTGACAGGTCTGTATATTGGATAAGCGCGTTGAGCTCCGCGTCTGTCACATGGCATCCACCCAAGTCGAGCATTTTGACAAACGGCCAGAGCGGATGTAGAGGCTCTTCACCGAGTAAGGCATCTTTCCAAGAGGGCACGGAACGACATAGAATCGCAGGCCAATGAGACAAGTGTTCTCTAGCATAAGAGAGCGCAAGATCAAGTCCAGCCCCCCTCGTCCAGCTTGCAAACAAATCACACAGACGCGCCCAATTTTCCTCATTAGGCGTGTAGAGTAGATTGCGAAGTGATTGCCAATCCTCACATCCAACCATCCCATCTGTCCTTTCATCGAGATCCAGCCGCTCCTTGGCCGAATACTTTTGAAACATTGTCTTGTTTGCCATCATAGCACACGAACGCGAAGACAGCGAGTTGTCCAAGAGTGAGAAAGAGAAACCCACCGTATATCGGGAAAAATGCCCCCCCACGACAAAAAAGATGCGATTTTTTTTGTCACAAATGGTTTTGTGATGGTGTTTTCATCGCACAAAGACTGGCTGTGACAGCGCGACAGAGGAAGAGCACGTGACGCAGAAACAAGAAGACGCATTCAAGGAGGCATTCATGCGGTACTATGGTCAAATTCATAGACACCTGCATCGCCTTTTAGGGAACAAAGAAGAAGCTGACGATGTCGCTCAGCTCGTCTTTATGCGCTTTCATGAGCACTTTGCAGAAGTTGAGCCAGACAAGGCCAAAGCGTGGTTGTACAAAACGGCGACGCGACACGGGCTCAATACGCTGCGAGGGAAAAAGCGATTTCGACGATGGCAAGAGAAAGCCAAACATCAACCGATGACCCCTCAAGACGAACAACGCCCACCAGAAGAGCTCCTGCTCGAACAAGATGAAAGAGCGCATGTGCGTGCGACACTGAGTAAGCTAGCGCCCCGTGATGCTCGCATTCTCTCGCTGTTTTTCTCCGGTCTCAAGAGTTACAAAGAGATCGCTGAAGAGATCGATGTCCAACCAGGCTCAGTAGGGACACTGCTCGCACGCGCCAAACGCGCATTCAAAAAAGAGTACGCCTCATCGCCTCATACACCCGCAAGGAGGAACCCGTGAGTTGTGACGAAGGCCGCATCCAGGCTTACCTCGATGACTCCCTTCCAGAGCACGAGCTCACCGAGCTTGAAGAACACCTGGAACATTGTCCACAATGCCAGGACACGCTGCAATCGTTGTGCGCATTACAGGAAGATGTGTCTCTTGCCCTCTCTTCCGTGTTGTATCCGATGGATGCAGAACCCATCGAGACAGAGCACGAGCACTGGACGAGCTTCGCGCAAACGCTGCCCTCCCCCACACAGGAAACCACCTGGACGCAGTGGTTCTCCCTCTGGTTTTCGGGCAGACAACCATACATCTTTGTGGCCGGCTTTGCCTGCTTGCTCATTGTAGGGTTGTATCTTCCAGCGCTCATCCAGCCGACGACACAACCTCACAACAATTGGAAAGGTGAGCACGACATCGAATTGTTCCACATGTGCCGCTCCCCACAAGGGATCCTTCGGCGATGTCCGACAGAGCAAGGAGCGAGCTTACCTCCTCGCGCGCTGATCCAATTTACCTACCACGCGAGAGTCGGAAAAACCCCTCTTCAGACAATGATCTTAAGCATCAACGCACGCGGTGAGATCGCCCCCTACGTTCCCTTCAATCAACCACACAGTCTCGCCCTCACACAGGCAAAGGGGACACTCCCTGTTGGCCAATCGCTCGAATTGGATGATTACTTGGGAAAAGAGCTGATCGTCGCTATCATAGCGAAGAAACCCTTTCAGCTCTCGCAAGCCAAAGAGATACTCGCAAAGGCATATCAACAACACGCTCATTCTCTCCAAAGGATGGCGATAGAGAAGAAAGGATGGTCTATCCAAACATGGTTGATCGAAAAGCGACCGACCTCATTTAAGCCGTAGGAGGGAAAGTATGTGGCGACTGTTTCTGTTCTGTGTGCTGTGTGGAGCGTCGACCTCGGCGTGGGCGGGAGAGGCACGACTCGCGCTGTTGGTCGCACATGAACAGGGATGGACTGGCGAGCCACGGCTCAAGTACGCGATCCAGGGTGATCTATTGCCCATGGCCCAAACGATGAGGAGGCTGGGCTTTAGGGTCCAGGTCGTGCAAAATCCCTCCGCAGCCTATCTGCGTGAGGTGCTCAAACAAGTCGTCAAATACACACGTCGTCGCAAGATCTCGACCTTCGTGTTCTATTACTCAGGGCATGCAGGCAGGTTCTCTTTCCACCTCGGCAAGCGCAAAAAACGCCCTCTGCAATACCAGGAGTTTTTGCAGTACTTCCAAAAAATACAGAGCAGGCGGCGGGTCGCGATCTTTGACTCCTGTTACAGTGGAGAGATCATCCGACAATTTGGTAGCCTTCAGCGCTACAGAAAACTCCTTCAAAACGGTCAACTCAAAGGAGTACGTGCGCGCAGAGCGTTTGATTTGAGCAATCTCAAGCTCCCCAAGAAAGGCGATGAGCGAGGCATACGGATCATCTCCTCCAGTCTCGGTGTCGCCTGGGAAGTCCATCGCTACAAAGCCTCCGTCTTTACCTACCACTTCCTCAAAGGTCTTAAAGGTGCGGCTGATCTTGACCGTGACGGCAAAATCACAGTTGATGAGCTGTTCGATTATGCCAGCCGCAGTGTCCAACAAGAGACAGGGCAGCGTCCCGAACAGCTCATCTTGATGAGGCGAAACACACCTTACGCTTTCGCCCCAGCGTACAACAGTCGTTTGCGTATCGGCTCCCAAATCATCGGCCACCTCAGAATCTCCGTGTCCAACTTTGTGTGGTCTCAGCACAAAAGCCAACGCGCGCCTCTCAAGCTCGCGATCGTCGCAGGCAAAGGACAGGTCGAGCTTAAACACAAACAGCGCTGCTACAGACAGCAGATCAGCATCCCCAATCGCAGCGAGATCACCCTGCGCAATCGCTGGATCGCGATCTCATGTCATCGATGGTCAGGCAAAAAGAAGGGACTGATCGAGCTGCCCACACAACTTCGCAGAGAGGTCCCCTTCAAAGCATCGTTCTCCATCGGCGCCGCCGGCTCTCTTCTCAGCTCCGCGCTCGCAGGAACAGAGCGGCTCGGTGGTGGTTCTTTTGTCTTTCACGTGATGCCAAAAGAGAGCCTCTTGTTGTTTGGTGCGAGGCTCGGATTTTGGGGGACCTCCAAGGTCTTTTCACAACAAACACTCCAACAGTTCTACACAGAGCTGCGATTGGAAGGTGGTCTTCACCTCAAGTATCTGCCGTTATCCTTGATGTTGGGGGGATATGTTTCGGGAGGATTGCTGTTTCAGGATATCAACGCAGAGGCGTCGCGAACAGGGACGATGATGCGATACGGAGGGACACTTCAGCTCTCTTTGTGGTTCCACTCGACAATACTACTTCGAGCGAGCGTCGATGGTGGCGCCTCCCTCTCACGCCGCTCACAAGCTTGGAAGCACTTGCCCGATTGGACGATGCGACTAGGATTTGCCTATCACTTTCAGTGAACACGTTAGAAGGGGCGGAACCCAAGCTGAATCAGATAGAGGTAGAGCAAGATACGTGGGATACGAAGCAACGAGATCAACAAGAACACACTAAAGCGCAGCCGCACGATCCCACACGCCCACGACGCAAAAGAATACGGGATGGGGGTCAACGCCGCGATCCCAACAGCCGTGTAGCCATATCGTCGGACAAGCGCATAGGCTTCAGCCCCCCTACCCTCGATAAAACGGATAAACCAAGGCACCTCACGTAGCCACCATCCGATCCAGAAACCGACCGCTCCGCCCGCCAAACTTCCGCCTGTCGACCACGCGATCACGCTCCAAAAAGACATCCCACCTTGGATCCCAAAAAACGACAACACGTCATTCGGAAAGGGAAACGCAACGCCATCGATCAACAACCAACCAACGGCAATCCCCGGTCCTCCCACAGCCTTCACAAAGCCCGCAGAGAACTTCATCAACGGCTCACGAATCCAGATCCCCACAAGCAGCAGGGCAACGACCAACGCCGCAAAGGCGATCAGCGTCCGTATCAACAGACCACGAAAGTCGACCGTGACCTCTTTGTACAATTCGCCGTCCTCGGCGTCTCGTTCGATCTTGTCTTCGATCAACTCTTCTATCTCTTTCTCAGCAGATACACTCTCTTCTACAGAAGGGGACGTCTCTTGTGTCATCAAGTTCAACCTTTCTTCAACGACTCACAATGTGGGGATAGATATCCTCGTCACACTACCAAACCGCGCTGCGAAATCCTACAACACGTTCAAAAACCCATCCAATAAGAGGCACAGTAAAAGCCCATCGTACAGGCCACAAAGGCGAATGACATGCTGACATTGGTGTGGTCCCATTGAGCACTTCGTCGAGCGCGAGTTGACTGTGCTTTGAAAGAATGTCGAACATTTGCTGTCCTAACTCAGCCGATGAGACCGACGGTTTCCCCGCATAGGAGTCCTCTTCAAAGTAGCGTATTTTGTAGCGAAACCCGCGCAAAAGTTCCCACAACGTCGGCTTCGCACCTTTTTGAAGTGGTGCCTTCCCAGCCTCCTCCAACACGCGCTCTACAGTGCGTTGTGGCAGGTCTTCATATCCGCCTTTAACCTTCTCACCGAGAAGATACAACATCATCGAGGTTTCGACCGCGCCACCATGTGCATCACCCGCCAAGTCCTCCCGACTCACCCCTTCGATCTCCGAGAAGACGTCCGAGAGATCCGAGGAGCCTTTGGTCAAACGACCTATTAACATCGAAAAGACCGACAACATCCTCGTGTTGTACTTGCGATTCACCCGATCACAGGCCACCTCGATGGGTACAAAATGTCTCGGACCACCGTGAAAACTCGTCACCCAGATATCGCGAAACCCTTGCTTCGCCAAACTTCGTCCCAAATCCTCCACCACCCTGATAATCGTCGACGGACGGAACTGCACAGAGCCCGACTGTGGCACGACATCAGACGCCACAAACAGCGACGGCAAGCGCAAAAACTGCAGCTTTGGATGCGCCTCGTGAAGAAGCTCAATCGTCCGCTCCATAAGACATTCAGCCTCCCACACATCCGTCACAACAGGCAGATGAGGACCATGCACTTCCATCGGCGAGAGCGTCACACACACCACCGTGTTCGCATGATCCACCTGCGCAAAATCCTCACCACTCATGTCCTTCCACTCCCGAAGGTATGGCTTCGGCTTCTTCTCAAATTGTACCTTACCCATGATCTTCCTACCTTTTTGGTCTCTTCTATTTTTTTACACCCCGTGACACTTGACACTCAGTGCCAGATTATTATAATGGCGATATTCTCAAAAAGCAACAAGCAAAGACAAGAAGGTAGAGATGGCAGAAGATTCCGGTTTAAGGGAACGAAAGAAAGCGCAAACACAGCGAGCATTGTTGGACGCAGCGCAAGCATTGTTTGCAGAGCGAGGTTTCGACGCGACAAAGATCGAAGATATCACGGCACGCGCAGACGTCTCTCGTAGGACCTTCTTTCGTTATTTTCCGAGCAAGGAGGCGGTCGTCTTTCCAGCCCAGGCACAGCGGCTTAAGCGTTTTCGCGAGTTGTTGAAGAGGAGAGGAGAAGAGAGTCCCTTTGACGCAGTCCAAAGAGCGTGCTTTTCACTCGCCGAAGAGTTTATGGAACATCGCCAAGAATTGCTACAGCAACAACAGATCATCGAATCATCCATGCTCTTGATCGCATACGATCAAAAGCTCGATCGAGACTGGGAGCTGGCGATTGTCCAGGAGCTCGCAGCAGGTACGAACGCGACGGAGGATCAATGTCGTCGCTATCGCCTGATGGCAGGTGCGATTATGGGTCTGGTACGTGCGGCCTTGCGAGAGTGGTTCGCGAGTGAGTGCACCATTGACCTCGCGGCGCTCGGACAGGAAGGACTCACCACCTTACTGCGCAGCTTTGAAGAGAGCTAAACACGACACACAACCCCCATCAAATGGACACTGTGTTCATGACGATGCACGAACGTATTGATGTTCACTGACATAACGGAGAGAGCCATGAAGATCCCAGCACAAGGTCTAAGCCAGGAAGCGTTGTTTGAAAAGATGGAATCTTACAGAGAGAACGATGTCACCTGGCGTGACGGTCGCACATGGGCATACGTCTATGATGCCGGACCAGAGGTCGAATCTGTGATCAAAAAAGCCTACATGAGCTTTTTGTCAGAGAACGCGCTCGATCCAACAGTCTTTCCTAGCCTCCTCCGCTTCGAGAATGAGGTCATCGCGATGGCCGCCGACCATCTCAACGGAGACGAGAATGTCGTCGGGAACTTCACAAGTGGTGGCACAGAGAGCATCATTTTGACGGTGAAAACGGCACGTGACTACTACCGCAAACACAAACCAGAGATCACACAGCCCGAGATGATCTTGCCAGTCACTGCGCACGCAGCCTTTCACAAAGCGGCTCACTACCTCGACGTAAAGCCCGTCCTCGTCCCTATCAATCCAGAAGACTACCGCGCAGATCCAGAAAAGATGCGCGAAGCGATCAACGAAAACACCATCCTCCTCGTCGGATCGGCGATCTCTTACGCTCATGGTGTCGTCGATCCCATCGAAGAGATCGGTAAGATTGCCCTCGAACACGATCTACTCTTTCACGTCGACGCGTGTATGGGTGGCTTCTTGCTTCCATACTTCCGCCGTCTCGGTGGAGACGTCCCACCATTTGGATTCGAAGTTCCCGGTGTCACCTCGATGTCCATGGACCTCCACAAGTATGGCTTCGCGGCCAAAGGTGCGTCTGTCATCCTGCACAAAAACAAAGACATCCGAAAACACCAAATCTACGCCTGCGCCAACTGGACGGGCTACACCATCATCAACCCAACCGTACAAAGCACCAAGTCAGGTGGTCCCCTCGCCGGCGCTTGGGCGGTCCTCAACTTCATCGGTGACGAAGGCTATATGAAGCTCGCCAAACAGATGTACGACGCGACCCAAAAGATCGTCGAAGGCATCGAGGCCATTGATGGACTCGACCTGCTCGTACGTCCCGACATGAACCTCGTCGCCTTTACCTCAGATGTTGCCGATATCTTCCACGTCGCAGACGAGATGAACGCCAAAGGCTGGTACGTTCAACCACAGCTCGGCTACGAAGATTGTCCTCCCAACATTCACCTCTCGATCAACCCCAAGAGCGCACGGTGGGTCGATGACCTGCTCGCAGACCTCAAGGTAAGCCTCGAAGCCGCCAAACAGCTCAAGCAGTCTGAGATCGTCGAATCGCTCAAAGACATGCTCGGCTCAGTGGACACTGCGACGATCGACGACTCGATGTACACGCAGATGATGGCGATGGCAGGGATCGAAGGCGCCAATCTCCCCGATCGTATGGCTGAGATCAACCAACTCCTCAACACCTTGCCCCCTGACTTCAAAGAAAAAATGCTCGTCAACTTCCTCAACGATCTCTTCACCCCTGCTTCTTAGCACAGGCCCTCCCACACTCCTCCTACAACGTGCCTCTTTTTCGACAATCTTTCCTTTCACAGGTGATCGTGACTATATTCGTGACATCAAAAAAGGAATGTTTGTCATGATGATGTATACACGTATTGCCCTTCTCTTCTTGTTGCCTTGTGTTTTGTTGTTTGGGTTGCTCAATTGCACCCCCAACGATGCGCTCCACCGTGGAGAGTGTCCCTCAACCTCCAAGACAACTCTGCTCGTCGATCTCTACCATTCACGCAAGCAAAACCACGAAGCATACCGCCTGACCAAGGGAAACTACAATTACCAGGGGGTCTTTGGATATGCACGTGTGATGGACCACTTGATACGCAACGACATTCAGGTCGACTCCTTGCGCGAAAAACCCCTCACAGACGTCTGCATGATGAAGTACGACGCGGTCTTTATCAATCTCCTGCACGAAGATCGCCCCAACTTCTCTGACGATGAGCTTCAACAACTACAGTCTTACGTGCAACAAGGTGGTGGATTGTTTGTGATCGCAGATCACACCAACGTCTATCGCCACGCAGAGCGCCTTAACCCCTTGCTCAAACCCATGGGGATCGAGGTCCTGTTTAGCACCGCAGCCGATACCCCTCCCTCCTTTGCGATCGGTGGAAATGGGTGGATCAAGGTCTTCTCGTTTGAGACACACCCTGTCACAGAAGCGCTGCAGATGATCAGCTTACAAACTGGTGGGGCGTTTAAAACGGACTTTGGTGTCGCAAAGAGCTCAAAGTCGAGCTTTGCGGATTATTGGGATGAGAGCGATTGGAGCGGGTTTTATGGGGACTGGAAACACAACGGCAACGTCGCCCTTGAACCCAAAGGCCCTCTCTCTGTCGTCGCAGCCAATACGTGGGGTCAGGGTCGTGTCGTCGTCGCAGGAGACCAGAATATGTTTGGTGACGCATGGGTCCACGTAGGCGATAACTTTTCGCTGTTCATGAACGCTATCACGTGGGTCACCAAGCGCGAAAAAGAGACACCACACCTGCGCGACATCCCCTTCCCTGGGCTGAAGATCGGCGTCGACATGAACCACTCAAAAGACGCCCCAGGCCAGACAGGACCGGATGGCTTTTACAGCTTCTACGCACACCTCAACCGCGATCGCGACGTCCAGGCCCGAGCGATCCGACAGTTCGACAAAAAAGATGATGTGCTGTGGTTACTCTCCCCCCAAAATACGTTCTCATCCTCACAGCGCGACACGATCCGTACATACTTGAAGGACGGAAACACTGTCATCCTCTCCTTCTCATCGGACAGGCTCACTGCAGCAACGATCCAATTACTTCATTCGATTGCCCCGGATTTTCGGTGGGAGACCGCACAAAAAACATACACACTTGATACAAAAGCAGATAGAGAGGCCCTTCTCAAGCTGCGTCCAGCACGGATCAGGGCGGCGCTCCCGCTCTCCTCAGAGCTGCTGACGGACGCACAGAAGCTCTCGCTCGGTGCGGCAGGAATGGAGCTCGACTTGCCCTCCTCAAAGAGCCCAACGTTGCTTGATATTCGCTCAGATTGGGGAAAACCCTTTATTCAGGCTTCGTATGAAAAGCAGACATTCGACATTGCACGCAGGAAGGCGGTCGAGAAAGGTGAGCTGATTATCTTCGTACAGGATGGTTTTTGGCGTAGCCCAACGCTCAAAGCAAAAGCTGTGGAAGCCCCAGGTGCCCTCGGACAAAAAGCTGTCAAATTGCTCTACCACCTGCTCGACTATCTCAAGTCCAAGCACAAGCAATAAGCTAGACAGCGACGCGATCCCGCCCCATCTTCTTGGCCTTGTAAAGTGCTTCATCGGCCATCTGGATCACATCCTCTCCATCATCCCCAACATTCGCCGTCGCGACACCAAGTGAGATCGTAATCCCTTGCAACTCTTTTCCCTCAAGATCGAGGATCGACTCAGCGCGAACAGCGTCACATAAACGCTGTGCCACCTCCAACGCGATCTTTTGTGAGGCTCCCTGAAGCAACACCAAGAACTCCTCTCCACCAAACCGAATGGGCATATCACTCACGCGGATACACCGGCGAATCACCTTTGCAAGACCGATCAACGCTCGATCCCCCGCGAGATGCCCATAATCGTCGTTGTACTTTTTGAAGTGATCGACGTCGAGCATGATCACAGAGAAAGGCTCCTTCTTCTCCTGACAACGACGTACAACACGACACAAATACTCATCCAGCCAGCGACGGTTGTATAGATCTGTGAGCGGATCGATGTGTGCGTAATGTTGAAATTGTTGCTCCCGCTTTAACCCTGCGATGATCAGTTGGTTATTGTGACGTAATCTCTGGGAGAGTGTGTACAGCATATTCCGCGCAAAGGCGTGAGACGAGTTGATCAGGTGCCAAAGTGTCTTTTGGGAGATCTTCAAGAGACGACTGTCACGCTCCGCAACGACGAAGGCCGAGGCGTGCTTCTCTTCGATAATCGACATCTCACCAACACACTCCCCAACTTCAAGACAGATGATCGGCGCATCTTCTAACGAGCCAAGGTGGATACACAAACGTCCAGACAACAACAGATACACATCATCACCGGACTGTCCCGGCTCGAGTAGAATGTCTCCTTCCTTCAACTCACAGATCGGACAGGCTTCCAATGCTGATGCCCCAAGTGACGGGTCCACCCCTTGAAACAATGGGAAATTCGCATACATACTAAAAGAAGAAGTGTTTGGAGTAGACATAATCTTCATCATTCCACCATATCGCTCATACCAATCGGTGCTCGCGCAAAGGAGCACACATCCTCATCAATACGTTTGCATCTTATCACATGAATAGAGCGGAAGAGCGGAATTTTTCAAGAAATCTCACATCCTCCCATTCAACAAACATCCTCGACAAAACACACGCAGACAAAAAGGACAATGTCTCGTTTTGAGACCATGTCTTCAAGGGCTCACAAAGCGACTGCAAAAACACCCAAGCCATGCCCTACACAACTGTGCGAAGGGGGTTGCGAGATACGGTAGAGTGCGCTACTCTGTCTGAACGTGTGCAGAGACCTTCTGAGAAGGACGCTGCAGCACACTCACTTGGTGTGATAAGGGGTGGACCTCGCTGTTCACTCTCATGGTTCTCGGACGTGGTGAAGGGTATGCAAAAACAAGCGGGAACGTGGCTCGCAGGAAATCAATATGTGCTCGTTGAGAAAGTACACCAGGATGGTCCAATAGAGTTCTGGAATGCGCGTCAACAAGGATCTTTGGGGTCTGGACAAAATGTCCTCTTAGCGCTACCACACGAGCTCTACCTGGCGAATGCAGAGAGGAAGGCCTTGTTGCAAGCGAGGCATCAACAAACACGCCTCCAGCCCCACAAGAACATCTTGCCACTTGCACACATCCACGGCCAAGAATTTCTGGTATACAAACCATTCTCAGGGCTCACTCTGCGTCAACTGTTGCAGTCTTTCGCAAGTGGCGCACATACAATCCCCTGGCCCTCAGCGGTCAAAATCGTCACGTTGGTGTGTCGTGGACTTCAGTTTTTGTACGACAGCCCAACACCGATACTTCACGGCGATCTGCGCCCAGAAAATATCCTGCTCAACGCCCAAGGAGACATCGTCTTTGTGCAGGTAGGTGAGCTTCATCTCTGGCAAGATCTTTTCCCCCAATGGCCCGAAGTGGTCCTACGTCGCCTCTCCTACGCCGCGCCAGAGAGATGGATGGAGTCCTCCACCAGAATCTCCCCACAAGCCGATATGTTCTCTCTCGGTGTGCTCTTATACGAGTTGTTGTGTGGACACCTTCCATTCGAAGGAAACAACATCAAACAACTCCAAAGCACCATGCTCGCTCCCCCAAAGAAATTGCAAAGACAACTCGCGCACGTCCCGAGAGAGCTCCACACAACCATCCGAAAGTTGTTGTCCTTTTCTCCAACAGCGCGATACAACTCAAGCGCCGAGCTGCAAAAAGTACTCGAAGAGATCCTCTACTCCTACGATGAGTACCCGGACAAACACAACCTGACACAACTGTACCGCACAGCAAGACCTCGCCCCGCCACTGGCAGCTACATGGCACTCAACGCCGCGCCGACATCGTCAGGACGTCGATATGATGACGATGATGATGATGAGATCGAGATACTCGAAGAAATTGATGACATCGAAGAGATTGATGATTTTGACCTCGTCGAGCTGCTCGAAGAAGAAGAAGATCTACACTCCGAAGAACTCCGTCCGGTCCAATCACTGACCTCCTCGGCACCAGCACAGCACACAGAAACACCAAGCGCCGAGTTCGAGGACCTGCTGAGTGATCTGATGACCTTCTCTGAGTCCCTTGAAGACCTCGAAGCGGTCGGACATGACGATCCTGTCCCCCACTCTTATTCAAGCGCCAGCATTGACGCCTTACCAGCAGCATCTCCCTTCGCTGTCTCCGCACAGTCCGCACAAGAGAGTTCATTCCCAGACGAGTTGATGCTCCCCCTCGAAGAAGATAACCCCACCTACATCGGCGAAGAAGACGAGAGCGAGATGACTCTGATCGCCGAGTTTGACGAAGAGGACGAGCCGACCTTTATCGCTCCCTCTCAACTCAATCCAAACGCCCCACCTGTCGAATGGGATGAAGAAGACGATCTGGATGTCCCGACCAACATCCAAAACATTCCCCCTCCCCCTCCTCCTTTTGGTGGGCGCAAGGACCCCTTTGATGTCCCCTCTCAACCTTCGCCCTTTGATACCCCGTCTCCACCTTCGCCTTTTGACACACAAGCCCCGTCTCCTTCTGCACTTGACTTTTACGAAGATCCCTTCGCAGAAGACGACGATACAGACATCTCATTTGCCGCCAAAGAAGCGCTCACCTCTTCTCCGACCCAACCACCACAGGCGCTCTTTTCCAGCACTGTGATGGGAGAGCAAGACGAGCAACTCGACTTTCTCGACGACGATGACATCGAGTTGGTTGAAGATTTCGGTGATGCGACGCTGCTTCCTGGTGACATGACGTATATCCCAGAGCCAGCACAAGCAAATGCCAACGCACAACGTACGCTCGTTCCAGGCGAGGTGACAGAGTTCCCAGGCGACGCAACGCAAATGGCATATGACAAGCCAACACCCCCAACGACGTCGCCGAAAAACATTCCAATCGCTTCACCATCACGACCTGGTCCTCCTGTCGCTTCACCATCACAACCTGGTCCTCCTGTCGCTTCACCATCAAGACCTGGACCACCGACTGCTTCACCATCGAGACCAACACCTCCAGTCGCTTCGGCTGGAAAGCGGCCTATCCCCATCGCATCTCCACCGCATTTTGCACAAACCACACCGGAGCGTGCAGACTTCTCCGCAGAGCAAGTCAGCGCTCTCGAAGAGCTCGCACCTCACCCCGACAAGCCGACCTCTTCCAAAGGTATCTGGTTTTTCTTGCCGCTGATCTTGATCTTACTCTCCATCGGCGGACTCGCAACAGCAGCCGTGTTGTATCCTCAACTCTTCAGTGGTCTTTGGGGAGAAAGCAAGAACCCCACAACTCCTCTGGCAAGGACGAACCAAAAAGAAAAGACACCTCCTCCTCCACCCACTAGACCTGAAGACGCACCTCTCGTCGCACCAAAGAGCATCCCCACACCCAAACAGGCTCCATCCAAAGAGAAGGTACCGACAGAGGTGAAGATCCCCGACGCCGTTGATCCCCCTCGACGCGTGACCCCTCCAACACGAGCGAGACCTGCCGAACCATCTCGTCCGAGAAAAAGACGTGAAACACGTCCAGCTCCGAGACGTCCGGTCCGCAAACGCCTCACGCGTAGACGTCCTCCTAAAAGGAGAACGAGACGCAAACCGCCAAAAAGAATACAGCCCAAAGCTTTCACAGGTGCCGAGATCTCGATCAAGCCAGCGTGTACGATCTATATCGACAACAAAAAGCAAGGCTCCTCTTCACCAACGCTCAAAATCGCGCTCTCCGCAGGAACACATCGTGTGCGCTGTGTCAATCGCAAGGCCCACTACCAAAAGGCCTTCACGCTCAATATCAAAAAGGGACAGACCACACGCCACAACAGCACCTCTGCAATCGGTACGCTGATCGTACGTTCAACCCCTTGGTCTATCATTCAGGCCGGAAGATACGGTTTTGTAGGACGCTCAGGGCAACGCATCCAGTTGCCTGTTGGAAAATATAGACTTGTGCTGTTCAAAAAGGGGAGCAAAATACCAGGTCCAGGGATGCAAGTCATCCTCAGAAATATCCAACTGCGTGCAGGTAAAGTCACAAGAACCAAAATGGTTTCATTTCCCACATTTGACGATGAATAAGGCAGGAGAAAACAAATGCAGGAGATCTTGCTAGAGCTCAACCCTCTCGCACAAAACTACGTGCAATCCACCACACCTCCACGCATGAAAAAAATGGCGGCGTCCGGTAAACTGCCGTTGCCTCCCCAACAGATGGTCTTCCTCCTGTATATCCTCGCACAGGAAGAAGACCAAAGCATCGCGCAACAAGCCGCACAGAGCTTTCGAGAGCTTCCAGACGGAGCCTTCAACACGCTCCTCAAAGATCCCCAATGTAAAGCGCCTATCCTCGACTTCATCGCACAAAACTGCTACGACAGCGCACAAAAGATCCACGACGTCCTGCTCCACACCAACACCACCGACAACACTGTCGCATGGCTCGCCCAATTCATCGAAGGTGAAAACCTCGGTCTGATTGTACAAAACCAGCAAAGACAGCAGCGCAACCCGGCCATCGTCGTCTGTCTCTTACGCAACCCGGCACTGAGCCAAGATCAACGTTCACGTGTCATCGAGTTTGCTATCCGCGAAAATATCCCCACAGGACTAAGCAAAGAAGAACTCCGTCCCTACGTCGCAGAGGGTCTCCTCGAAGAGCTCACCCAAACGAGCGCCGAAGAAGTCCTCGCAGAAGCCCAAAAAGAACCCGAAGAAGAAGAGATCCCCGAAGAACTGATCGAGGAAACAGCAGAAGAGTTGGCTGCCGCCAACAACCCCCTCGCGAAGTACAGCCGCGTCGAAGAAGAAGAGACCCCAGAAGAAGAAGAGAAGCGCCTGACCATCGAGCAACAAGTCGCGACGTGGTCCGTCTCGCAAAAAATCAAGGGCGCGATGAAGGGCAACAAACAGCTCCGGACCATGCTCGTACGCGACTCCAACAGACTCGTCTGTACGGCAGTCCTCAAAAACCCTCGCGTCACAGAATCCGAAATTATCAGCCTCTCCAAAAGCCGAAGTGTCTCCGATGATGTCATCCGGGATATCACCCGTAACCGCGAATGGATGAAGGTCTACACTGTAAAGGTCAATCTCGCAGCAAACCCCAAGTGCCCGAGAGCCGTCGCGTTACGCCTCCTCAACCACCTCCGCGCAAACGATCTACGTTCGCTCGTCAGCAACAAAAACGTCCCCGGCGAGATCTCACGCGCCGCAAAGAAGCTCGCCTCTTCACGCAAACGATAAGCCCCTACCATGTATCCTCTCTACATTCTCTCCGGCGGAAAAAGCTCGCGATTTGGTAGTGACAAAGCCCTCGCAAGACTTCACGGGCGTCCTCTTCTCCTCCATGTCCACGAACTCTTCAAAAAGTACAGCTCGGAGACCTTGATCCTCTCAGGCGACAAAGACAACTACCCCACCCTCCCCTTCCCCTGTCTCCCAGACATCACCCCACACCAAGGTCCCCTAGGAGGTCTCGTGACGGCCCTTCATCATCACGCGACCAAAGCGCCGACGTGGTTCTTCCTCGTCTCGTGTGATCTCGCCGGCATTCAACACACCTGGATCGAGCAGCTCTTGCAACACACAGACGCAAATACACACGCGATCGTCTACCGCGATCAACACCACTGGGAACCCCTCTTTGCCCTCTATCACACCTCCATCGCGCCTCTCGTGCAACAACAGCTAGACAATGGACAACGTGCGATGTGGAAGCTCCTTGAAGCCGCCAACACAACCGCACTTCCAAAGCCTGCCGACTGGCACAAAGCGACGCAAATCAACCATCCAGACGATCTACTCGCACATATCCACAAAGGGAGTTGATCGGGCCAAAGAAGCTTGGGAAGAAGCATAGGAAAATCTTGGGAAGAAACAAAGAGGTGTAGGGGAGATGTACCGGGAAGTTAGGGAGAGGAGGAGTCTTACGATTCAGGCTTGAAACAGGGGAGCCCTTCGTTGAGACGGAAGTTCTTGATGTCGTAGCCAGCGTTGTCCATGACGGACGCGAGCACGAGCTTCGGTGTGAGCACAACAGCATCGGAACCTGTATCAATCTCACCTGTTACCGGGCTGATCGCTTCAGGGTTCATACCAAACTTGGAGGAAGCGCCGATCACTTTGTTGCTCGGTACACCAGCGCCGATCAAGAGCGCGGAGTTGACCAGCGAGTGGTCACGTCCATCACGGCTGTTGATCAACGTCGTACGTGTAAACTCGCTGAAGCACAGGATCGTGGTGTAATCAAACAACGTCTTGGAGGGCTTCAAGGGGTGTGGTGTTTGCTTCAGATCTGTGACGAGTGTGTCGAGCAGCTCGAATCCATCGTACAGACGTTGTGGTTGAAGAGTGCTCCACTCAGGTCCGTGTGTATCGAGACCACGCGCGATCTCAATGGAGACACATTGCGCGACTTGATACTTGATCGCCTGATACGCCATCGCCGCCTGTGCTTGTGTAGAAGAAAGCGAGGAGGGAATTCTGTACCGCTTTTTGAGCGCAGCCAACTCGCTGTTCGACGTATCGTTGAAGTTAAAGAGTTTGCCGAGATTGCTATCGACGAGCACGCGTGATTTCTTTTGCGCGTCTTTGAGCAACGTCATCAACCCGTCAGCGTTAAGTGAGACAGGATCGCAATCGGGAACATCGCGTCTGTAGGCTTCGAGGAGCTTCCTCATCTCATTTTTGGGCGAGGAAGGACCATCTTTGAGTGTGGACAACAGGTCATCGACACTGGAGACGCGAAGACCACTGGCAAACGCCTGGTGGCCCTGGTTGTAGGTCTCAACACGGACAGAGAGGTTGGGGATGATCGAGAGATCGCCCTGCTCCGCGACGATCTGTGTGGGGATCGAAGAGCCGTTTGCGTTGGAACCTTGTGGCATCTTTCCGGTGATGAAGTAACGACGGCCCACTTGGTGGCTGACGGTGTCCATCGAGATCCCACGAACAACACAGGAGTCTTGAAAGTGATTGTTTGCGAAAGACTCCATGACAGGTCCAAACGCGATGTTGGAGCCACTGGGTTGGACGAGATCCACATTGAACTTGGAGCGTCCACCGCCAAGATCACATCGATCCCAGTCCAACATAATCTTGCTGTTTTTGCTGTTGCTGTCTTTGAAGTCAGCGCTGTTGGGGTCCCGTGGATCGAGACAGAGCAGGTGATCCCACCCTCCCTGGAAGTAACAGAAGATGAAATTGCGCAGAGGCTCTTTTGGGTTTGCTTTCAAAGGCGCACGAAATGGCGTCAGAGCAAATGTTCCAGCCCCAAGCGTCAATGCTTTGAGTACATTACGTCGATTCATATGCATGACTTGGTTCTCCTCTTCGACAAGATCAATATGCGAAAAATTCGGGGGAAGTGACGATCGCGACACAGACGTTTTGCCACGCTTTGCTCACGCTTTTGGTGGCAGCGAGTGTGGCGTCATATAATTTCCGAAGGTGCTCGATCTCTTTTGTCGAATTGGGCTCAACCAGCACCGCGTGAAACTTCAAACGCAAGAAGCGAAGGTTTCGATTAACTTCGTAATTCGCGGCTTTACCGTCAATCCCCCAATAGCGAATCACGCTTCGTTTTTCACCATTGGCCTCTTTCAAGTCCGCTTCGACAGCTTTTTCACAAACCGCACCAGCCATGTCATCCATAAATTTCATAAACAAGGGCGTTGCTTCGCGAATATTTTGTGTGAGTTGAAGGTAGTCAGCTTCACCAAGAGTACGGGCATAATAATCAAACCAAGTCTCAGTCACCTTGCCTTCGCTGTTTGTCTTGCGGGCCCAAGTCAATCCATTGAAGAGTTTGGGGATTGAGCGTCGCAGTTGATCGATACTGACACGCAAAGGTTTGCGACCATAACGGGGCTCCATCTCCCCTTTCTTTGTCGTCTTGGGTTCCATCTTGGTCCAGTGGTTGGTAAACTTCGATGGAGCGACTGTCACGACTCTTTCGACAGGCTTTTTAATGACAGGCGTGGTTTGTTTGGGGACAGGTGCAGCGTCTTGACAGGCCACCAAACCAAAGACGGCGACCAAACCAAACAGCATCATCTGTGTGATTGATTTCATTGGAGGACTCCTTATTGGTTGAGCAAGCGGCCTTGCTTGTACTCAGGTGACATGACAACAGCTTTTGCCAATTGGGAGAAGCTGTACTTTCCGTTTTTAAATTGCTCGGCCAATTTTGTGATGATGTTGGACTGCTGTGAGTAAGGAGCATGTCCCATCAACCACTGCCACACATTCGTCGCTGCGCATTGACCAAATGCGCCGGAGTCGATCGATTTTTGTGCGATTCCAATCGGGCCTTGTTCGATATTTTTTGCCATCTCAGGTGTCGCAAACAAGTACGCACGGAGCTTTCCGCGGTATGGATCCTCGTCGGGGTGTCCTGGTGTCACCAGATAAAAGCGACGACAATTTGAGTTGTTGCGACCACTCGATCCAGCACACACATCATCGAATGTGGGGTAGGTATCGAGGTTCAGTGGAGCCAATCCGGACTCCATCCAACGTCCCCAATACGCGGCTGCTGGCTCGACTGACTGGTGACAGTATTTACATCCACAACGTTTCATCAAGTTGGGCTCATCGTGGCATCGATCGCTCGCAGGTGGCAAACCTGATGAAGGAGCTTGGAACGCTTTGCACAAAAATGCGTTGTAAAAGCGGTTGGCGCGGCTTCTGTTCGCCGAGAACTTCAGTAAGAAGCCGGGCAAAGTCAACACACCTGCATGTAGCTGCTTGCGCTGTGTCTCGACCCACCGAGTCCCTTCGCTGTATTTGAGAGCGGGGACGGAGTAGTTTTGCTCTTTGTTGATGAAGATCCCACCGGCCTTCGTTTGATAACGAAGGTAGTGAGAGAGGCGACCATTAATTTGGAGGCTTTTGCCTGTGATCACATTTGTGTAGGGTTGTTTTTTGTCGATGATGTTTTGGACAAAACGAAGCAGTTGTTCGCCAAGATCTTTGGTCAACTGTGCCTGGACAGTGTTTGTCATACAGTAGCGCATGTTGGGACCACAACCGCAGCCTTTGGGGGCTGTGCTCTCACCACAGTTGTATGTACGACCATTTGTGTGCTTGGCGCTCTCCGCTTGTTGCGCATCATACGCACAAAATTTGTACTCTTTGTCAGGTGCCCAGTAGGGCTTGATCTTGACGTATCCTTCGCGACAGAGCGTGTAGGGCTTGCCGTTGCGATCTTTGAGTGTCTCTTGTTTACAAGTGATGTTTCCGTTGCTGTCGAACTTTGCAGGTTCGTTTAGGCATCGGGCGTTATAGCCACGGTAGCGTTGCTTACGTCCAAGGGAGGTGAGATAATAAGGAACAGAGGTTCCATTACCGCCAAATCGCCAGTTTCCATTGGAAAGAGTGAGGTTGGTGACATTAGGCCACAACAAGTTACGGTGGTATTCGCGTACTTGGTGCACAAACCCGGTGGAGCTGAGCATGTTGTCGATCATCGCTTCAGTCACGTGACCTTGCTCAACAACGGCTTTCAGTTCTTTCACGGAGGGCATCTCACCACGCAGGTCGAGGCTCAGACGTCGCAGGTACTGCAGTTCGGTTTGGTGCTGTTTGGGCGAGCAGACTTGTGCGTACACAGAAGGCACACACAAAACACTCACCGAGAGCATAGCAACCAGGGCTCCCAATATTCTGTTCTTCGTTCTCATCTTCCTATCCTCATGTTCTTCACGGAAACAAACATCCCAGCAAGGATGAAACATCGTTAGAAACAACGCTCTTTTGATTATCGGATATGGACCTATATAGTTTCGAACTATTTTCTTTTGGGCCTACAAAAACCGGAATATCGTGACAGCTTTATCATAGCGCAAAACACAGACATTCCAAACAAACATTTTTGTAACATCTTGACTTTGAGTATCTCTGAAGCGCTGAAGAGTGCGGCACAGTGGCGTTCATCATTTCTGATACCCGCCGGCCTTCCAGACCTTCAACAATTCAGCATCACCACCAACCAATGGTTTTCCATCGGAGGGCATGCTCCCATCGAGGATCACATCGACGAGGTTTCGTTGATTTGGTTTCGTCGGCTCCATCGCCTCTTTGACTTGCTCATACGTATCGAGTGGGAAAGCCACCCCACCCTTGTCTGTATGGCAGCGAGTACAATTGAGCCGAATAAAGGGTTCGACGTGCTTAGTGTAGGTCAAGGCCTCGCTCTCATCGCCGACACGTACGCACTTCTCCCCGGAGAGCCAGAGCGCACCATCAGAGGCAACCACTGCTGTGTTGATCGTCCCGATACCATCGAATGCAGACTGCCGGGAGACGGTCTCTTTTTCGATGCGATAGAGATCGGCTCCTGTAAACACCCAGATCTGTTTGGCAGCGGGCATCAAACGCAACATCTTCAAGGGGACCTTCTCCTCGTTTTTCTCGTCAGGATCGAGTAAGTAAGGCCACCACGAGGCCTGATCACCTTCCACCTTTCGCAAAAAGAGTTGACCATTAAAGATGCCCCACAGTTGGTCATCTTCAAGCGGTAATACCCAGTCAAGACTTTGATTTTCTTCTGCAAGAGAGCGCAGCGTCCACGCACCATCGACTTCTTTTAAGACGGAAAACTTGCCATCGGTGTCTTGCAACACGATCGACTTCCCACCTTGTAGACCGCGCATCCAACGGATCCCTTTTTCGACAAACGAAGAAAGTTGTTCTCCTTTGAGTTGCCAAAGTTTTTTGTTGGTCCCAATCCAGATCTCATCTTTGCTACGACTGAAGACTGACAAGATCGGTGCGCCCTCTAACTGACTCGCGAGGTCTGTCGCTTGCAAAGTCCCATCCCACAACTGAATGACGTTTGGACGGACGACAACGAGTCGATCGGTCCCCCACGGCACAATCCCCATCACAGGTTCGGTGCTGATCGAGGAGAAGACCCCCTTCTCTTTATCATAACGAAACAAGCCAGCCTGCCCACCAGCGAGTGTACCGATGGGCTCAAGCACACCTATACTCAGTGTCTCATCACCTTTCAACGCCGCAGGGAGCGAACAAGGCGTGGTTTTCAGGTTGAGCACTTTGATGCTCTCTGGCTTTAAGACGGCTTTCTTCTCAATGTAGATCGTCTCAACGACACCACCATCATTCGGCGTCGCTTCAGTCTGTGGTCCTCCAGAGCACGCATATTGCGAACACATCAAAGAGACACAAACAGACGCAAAAAAACCGAAACGAACAAAAGACAAACCAGAATATCGTTCATTCAATCGAAACACAGAACCACCCAAGATCCAGAAGTGAAGCTCCGAAGCCACTGCTCGAAGCAGAAATACATTGCATGTAGACATCGCAAAGATCCATCCATGACATGACTGTTGTACCACGGAAATGGTCTCTCTGAAAAGTAGCAAGGGCGGGATTGTAGATGACTTTTACGGTTCAACAAAGGGGGACTAGGGGGTATTTGATTGAGGCCCACTCAACACAAAAAGGGGTCAGCGCAAAAAAGATCTGAGCAGTGCACGAGTGATACCCTACTTTTTCTTCTTTTTGAGGGGATAGATGTGATGAATGGGGTATTGCTCCAGATCCTTGAGCGCGTGGAGGGCGTGCGCAGAGTCACCTAACAGGTCGAGATAATATTGGTAGACTCGCTTTTTGAGCTGAGGAAGTCGTTGATAAAAGCCTAACCTGTGGAGCAACGCGACAGTCAAGACCAAAGACTTTGCCGCGTGACGGATCTGTAGACGTTGTGCAGGAGAAGGTGTGAAAAGCTTCCACTCACGAAGCTTCACCAATGTCTCCAGCCAATGGCCCAAGAACTTCAACTGCTGAAGCAAAATGAGAAATCGGTATGCCGGGTGTTTTTGGTACTTCTTAAACAAGCTCACGTACAAATTCATCTCCCCCTTAAAACGGTAGAAGATCAGCTCGACTTGTGCATCAAACAGCGGCGTCAGCTTTTTGCTGAACATCGGATACTTCATCCATCTCATCGCGCTCTGCAACATGTGGAATCCACCACAAGGTTCCTTGTAAATGTACTGTCCACGTTTGGGGATCTGCTTGACACCACGACGCTCCATCACGCGCAAAAAGCTGACCTGTTTATCCGTGTGTTTGAAATACTCAAACAAAACCCGAAAGAAGCGGACAAGCTCACCTTTCGCGTTCACCCAATTCCAGTGATAAGGTTGCAGACGACCATACAAAGCATGTAGCAACCATGCGTACTTACCGGGATCTGTTCCGAGCTTGGCAGGCAACGTCATCAACGCAGATTGGTAAATTTGACGCAAAGTGACATTCTCTCCGTTGACTTTGAACGTCCGGCTCATCGGGACACCGAGCGCCAAAAATGTCTTCAGGTGCATATGGGGGTGGGGCTCAATGCGGTTCTTTTGGGTGCCTTGTGGGAAATAGTAAATTGTTTTCTTGCCGACTTTTTTGGAGCGGAGATAACCCGAGACAATGCGATCGATCGCGAGCTGTCCATTCGCGAGCTTGAGATCTTTACCAAGCGCGAGCAGGCTATGTGCGAGCAACCAAGGGTTCTTGGGATCACGTCCATGCACCTGTAAAAACTTGTGCAAAAACGTCTTGATCTTGGTGAGTTGCATATCCATCAAGTAGTTGACGCGGGACATGGGGTTGGGTGCGTTGGACTGCTTTTTGGCTGCACTTGCCCCTGCTTTTGGCTGGACAGAAGAAAAGCTAGGCACCTTGACCTTGGAAAGAGAGGCGCTCTTGGTGGGACGAGAAGCTGGCGCGACAGGACGCGTCGCAGACGCACGAGAAGCAGGTCGGGAGGTTGGTTTTTGCGCCCAGGTCGGAGCGATGGGGCCAAAACAAAGCAAGCCCAAGCATCCAGTCATCAGGGCGATGGTTTTCTGCATATCAGTTCCTCTTCGTGTGGAGTGAAGGGTCGTCAGGCGCGCAGCGTCCACTCAAGCCACGAGTCGACCGGAGAGCGACAACTGTAGCCTTATGGAGTGAGCACACGGACCTCGACGCCTGTGGGTGTCTTTTGTCGAAAATGAGACAGCTTATATTGCTTGATCGACTCACGAGTCACATAGATCCAACGAACCCGCGTCGATGTTTTGGGAACATGAAATCGAATCACCTTTGGCAATGGAGGTGTTCCACGATACGTGCCGTATGTCAACGTCAGTGGTGGTTCCTTGCCACGAAGGTACTCCGTTTTGAGAAACCGCGCCTGCTTCAGATCAAGCCACACCTTCTGTGTCAATGTCGGCTGTGTCAACGTAAGCACAGAGACATGTTTCTGTTTTCCAGGTAGAACGCTTCTCTTTTTGGTCGACAGCAGCGGTACTTCTCCCATCAAGATGGGGATCAACTTTTCGAGCGGCAATGAGACGGGCAAAAACTCCTGGATCAAGGAAGGGAGTTTGGAGACAGGACCACGTACAAACTGCTTTTGCGCGATATAGTGGATCGCAAATTGCTTTCCATCACTGGTGATGATCGCGACAGGCTGCCCAAACACAGAGCCGAGCGCGATGTTCATCATATTGGGTCGCTGAAATTGGTAGAGTAAACGAATTGTCTGACGCTTTTTCCCACGGTAGACTCGCAATTTGGCGCGACCTTCGAGCCCCTGAATTTTGTGCTGTCGGGTTTTGATCTTGGCCAGCAAGGCATCCACTTGTTGGACATTCTTGGGCTGCTGAACATCTCGAATCTGCTTACCACCGGGACAACCGGTCAGCAGCCCAAGGGTACAACTGAGCAGACACAACAAAAGTGTACGATTTCGAACAGTGAGCATATCGATCTCCGATAGCGCCTTTTGCCCAAGGTATGCATTCCATGAGGCAATCAAGAAGGCTGTGAAGAGGCGTGAGATGAAGATGAAGGGGTTGCGGGGCGTTTGGAAGTTGCGGCGTTGGATTGTGTTTGAAGGACTTGTTTCATATGCTCTCGAACTTTTTTCAAGAGAGACGCACCGGGCTTCAAGATCAACACACGTCGATAGAGCTTTAGAGCTTGCTTTGATCGGCCGATATGTCTGTAGACTTGGGCGAGGTGAAATAACACAGCGGCCTCTCGTGGAAGTCGCCAGCGGACCTCTTCGAGAATGCGTCGTGCGCGCTTGAGTTTGCCAAGACGAAACAAAATCCATCCAAGACTGTCGAGATAGTAAGCGTTCCCAGGGTCGAGACGTAGCGCACGCCCGACGAGCTCTTGCGCTTCTTTCAGGCGCGAGCCTTTTTGCGCGTAAAGATATCCGAGAAAGTTGAGCGCCGGGGCATGTGTGGCGTTTCGTTTGAGCAATTTGAGCAAGATCTGTTGGCAGGCTTCGCGCTTCTTCTGTTTGAAGAACAGGTAGGCCTGATGATACAGCAGCCCATCGTGCTTCGGCCAGCGACGCAGCAAAGGCCGCAACAATTGGAGCTCCCGCCCAACCTCGACGAGCGGCGCGCGCTCGACAAATGCCTGTGATAACCGGCTCCAGTGACCGGGGTTGACGCGAAATTTCGCGCGCGCCTGGCGCAAGATCTTGCGCGCACGCTCCAGATCTTGCCTCTCCACGAGCAGCTCAATGCGCTGAATTTGTGCATCGAAATAGTGTTTTTTGGCGCTCACTGGGATCTTTCGAAAGCAGGCATCTGCCTGTTCGTACTGACCAAGCCGACGGTATGACAAGCCCAAAAGATACAAGGCTGTCGAAAAGTCGGACTTCAGCATCAACGCTCTCTTGAGCCACACAATCGCCTCTTTGGGTCGAGAGCGAAAAAACAGCTCTCTGCCGATCAGCAGACGACGTGTGGGTCTCTCCATCTGGACAGCTTCTCGCTCGATGTAGCGAAATTGATACCGCGCGAGCTTGAGATCGTGGCGCTTGCCCCGCTTGAGAAAAACCGTCCCCAAACGCGCACGTACCCCCCACTCGTCAGGTTGATACCCTAGCAGCTCGCGATAATAATGGATGGACTTCTTCCACACACGCCGACGCTCGTAGAGCTGGGCGAGCAGGAACAAGGCGGTCGTGTGGGATGGATAGCGCTGAATGGTCGACTGATACGCCAAAATCGCCTTTTGAAAACGTCCCGACTCTTCGTATATTTGGCCGAGGCGAAGGTACCCTTGGTAGGCATCGGGTTGTTGTTTGGTCAATCTGGAGAGATAGGTTTCACGTACGCGAAGAGGCGTTCGAATCGCACGTAACACATCATCAAGAGCGAGATAGGCGCGCAGAAACGTCGGCGCGTACTGTACGGCAGCTTTGAGCGAGCGAAGCGCGTGGTGTACACGCCTCTGCTTCCAATACGCGAGGCCCAACAAATGCAATGCAGGCGCGTAGTGCTTGTTTTGCTTCAAGGAGCGCTTGGCCCAAAAGACCGTGTGACGCCAGGATTTTTTGCGGTAATGTTGTCGTGCGATACAGAAGAACAAGAACGCAGAGGTTGGATCGTAGACCAGGGCCATCTTGAAGTAGCGCGTGGCTTGTGTGTGCTTTCCTTCAAGTGCCAGGAGTCTTCCACGAAGATAATGACTATACGCGCGAGCGCTGTTGGAGTGTGAGCGGACCTTCACGCGCTTTGCGCGTCGGCGCGCGTTCTGAAGCTCCAGCGTCTGAACTTGCTTTCCAGCCTGTCCCTTCGGGATGATCACCACCTTAGATGGACATCCCATACACACAAGCATACCTGCCAAAAAAAGCAAACTAAACAAGCCACGCATCGCACGCTTGATATGACAGAGCGCTCCTGTCATCTCACTGCCTCGCCGATAAAGAAGATGTGTTACACTGAAAGATCACTTTGAGACATCACAGCAGACTGCTCTCCGTTTTGGAGAGTGGTCTTCATCGCACCCCATATGTCTCCGGTGCGTTGAATCACTTTGTGACCCTGCTTATGTTAACATAGCAAAGCACCTATAGGAAAAAAAGCGGATCGCGGAAAAATGCCGAAAAAAATTCTCCCACACGCAATCCTCCTCGGAGGTTTGTGGCTGTGTCTTCTCTCAAGCTCTTTGCTTGGTTGTATAACAGATCAGGCGTTACACATCAGGCGTCTTGTCGGATGGTCCCCCACACAACACACACGCTTGGAGGTTGATCTGATCTCCGCACCAGATGCTCCGCCCTCTCTACAACTGCGATTGTGGAAGCGACAAACCCTTTTACACCAACACACTCACCAAGCGCCACGAGTGCAACAACTCGCCAACGCATACATTCAGCGCCAAAAAGACGTCGAACGACAACTTTACACACTCAGCACACAACTCTTTGTGACACACATCCAACCCAAGCTGAGTAAACCTCCGAAAGCATGGCGTCCAGTCTCCCCCACAAAGGATATCCCACTGCGACAATTCCAACAAACTCTTCGGCTTCGACACGATGTACGCGTAACTTTGCGCTATCAGGAAAAGTACGCATCAGGTGTTCGCGCTGTGCTTTTGTTGCAAACGCTCGATGAGCGCGCAAAGCGCGTGATCAAACACACCATCCCGTCGCCACAGCGCGCGCGCATACGAGCCCTCTCTTGCCGGCAAGAACGATGCTTTGTGCATATCGAACATGACAACCAACGCCCAGGGAGTCCGCGCTCGACGTACAGCTTCTTTTTCTCCCTTCACAAAGAAGCCGCGCGTCTATGGAACACACACGGCTACAGACTGCACGACAAAAAACAATTTGCGAAAGCAGCCCGCTCCTTCGAGCGCGCGACAAAGCTCGACCCAAACTACGGTGATGGCTTCTATAACCTCGCCTGCACCCTCGCTTTGCGCGGCAAGACACAGCAGGCCCTCGCGACACTCAAACGAGCCATCAAACGAGACGAGTCCTTTCGCACATTGGCTTGCAAAGACAAAGACTTCCGCTCACTTTACAAGACCACTTTCTTTCTCCGAACGCTCGGTTGTCAAAGAAAAAAGAAAAAGCCCACCACGCGCGCTCGAAAACCTTGAGTATTTTGACAAACGCGTCGTCTTTGCCCATGATGATCCAACAATGTGAGAAGACACTATTTCACCCATCCATGTGACGGGAAAGAAGGTCACCTATGGAGAATCAATTCCAACTTTATCTACAATATCTCCAAGTCGAGAAGGGGCTTGCAGCCCATAGTATCGAGTCGTACAAACGAGATATTCGAAGATTCATCAATTACCTATACGCACAAGAAGTGGCAGACCTCGACAAAGTCGTCGCGTCAACGGTCCTCGACTACCTCATGCACCTGACAGAAGAAGGCCTTGGTGCGCGCTCACAAGCGCGCGCGCTCGTGTCCATTCGAGGTCTCTTTAAATTCCTTGTCGCCGAAGATATGGTCATGCGCAATCCCTGCGCGACGATCGAGATGCCTCGTCAAGGTCGTAAACTTCCTGACTATCTCACCCTCGAAGAGGTCGAGAGCATTCTCGCACAGCCCCTCGCCAACAGCGGTGACTCCCCTCGCCCTAATAAAGTACGTGACGCCGCAATGCTCGAAACACTCTACGCAACAGGCGTCCGTGTCTCCGAGCTTTGTAACCTACGTATGTCCGATCTCAACCTCGACGTAGGCTACGTCGTCGTTTTCGGAAAGGGAAGTAAGGAACGTGTCGTTCCGCTCGGCCATATGGCTGTAGAGCGCATCCGCACCTATCTCCGAGACGCACGAGATGAGATCCTCAAAGGCGCACACAGTGACGTGATCTTTGTGACCAACAGAGGTGGTCCACTCACCCGACAGGCTTTTTGGAAAAACATTCGAAATTACGCACGCGCCAGCGGCATCAAACGCCCCATCTCACCGCACAAGATCCGCCACTCCTTCGCCACACATCTGCTCGAACGCGGTGCCGATCTACGCGCCGTCCAAAGCCTCCTTGGACACGCAGATATCTCCACCACACAGATCTACACTCACATCAACCGTTCACGGCTCAAAGAAGTCTACGACCGCTGCCACCCCAGGGCACACAAATAAGGCCGTGTCAGGAAAAATACGGCCTCCCCTCTTCCCACAATGTCTATCCGAGTAATCCCAAGATCCAACTCACGATCTGTACACCACCACTGACGACAAAGATCAACAAGAAGATCATCGTCGTCAGATACGCAACAAAGTTGTTGTTCATCCACTTGACGAATTTGTTGCCCATACTTTTGTGCATCGTCACCATACACTCGACTTTTGTTTCACCATCGAGATACATTTGGATGTCTTTGCGCAGCTCTTTGATCGTCTTGTAGCGCTTGCTCAGCTCCTTCTCCATCCCGTGAGTCAGAATGTGGTGAAGCTCAGCCGGGATCGTTTCCTGATGTGGGTTCTTGATATTGATCGGTGGTACAGGCTTTTCCTGGACGACACCAAACAAAACCTCTTCCAGGGTCTTTTTGTGACCGAGGTAATGTTGGAGTGCCAGGAGCTCATAAAACAACACGGAGAGGCTGTAGATGTCGCTTCGTTCATCAAGCTCATCGTTTTTGGCGATGGCTTGCTCAGGAGACATGTAAGCAGGCGTCCCGATCAACGTGTCGTTGCGCGTCTGGAACACCCGCTGTGTATCCGCCGGTGTTCCTTCAGAAGCACCTTCGATGAGCCCTGTTTTTTCAGGGGTACGGATCTTCTTGGCGATTCCCCAGTCCATCACCATCACCTCACCAAAGGGTCCGATCATGACATTGGCGGGCTTGATGTCCCTGTGGATAATGCCCTGCGCGTGGGCAAACTCCACGGCGTTCAAGATCTCCAAGAAGATCTGTGTGCGATACGAGAAGGTAAAACGCTCGTGGTAATCCTTATCGCCCGCACGCAGCTTGGTGATGATATCCTCAAGGGTCTCACCTTGCACATACTTCATCACGAAGTAGTAGTGTCCTTTTTCATCGATCCCGACATCGTGAATAGGCACGATGTTGGGGTGCTCCAAGGAACCTACGGTCTGAATTTCATCGACAAAACGGACGACATTTGCGGGAGCGTGCAGCTTGCGCTTAAGACGCTTTACAGCGACCTCACGGTTAATATCGTTATCTTTGACCAGCTCGACCTCGGCCACACCACCTTCACCAAGAGGACGAATACGTTGGTAACGCTCTTTGTCTTCTTTGACCAGAGTGGGGCCTTTTTTGGTGAGCTCAACACGAGGTAAGATCGTCGTACGAAGCGCTGCAGGAAGCACAGAAGATTGCCCTGGCGTTGCATCTTCAACTTCGGCAGGCATGTCGGTTGGCGCAAAGAGTGGTGGCTCTTTTGCGTCAGTGCTAGAAGGGATCGGTTTTTCAAGCGTCGTCGCGAGCGCAGCGCCGGGGACAATCTCATCATCGTCCTCAACTCCATCGATCATCGTCTTCTTGAAGGACGTCACGACACCATGATCTGAAAGATGTGCATCTTCTCCAAAGACTGAAACAGACGTCACCTTTCCCTCATTCTGTCCAGCCTCTTCATCTTCTCCGTGGAAGGTCTCTCCTTCGAGTGTATGGGAAGACTCTTCTTCGGGAGCATGGACAGAGATCGCCGAGCTGCCACCCTGAAGCGTCATGTTGGCGTTCGCAGGGGGCGCGACATGGGAGGTGTCAGGAAGATCGATTTTAAATGGGTTTTCGACAAGCGCGTCGACCTCTGCGCTCTGCTTTTCTTTTTGTATGCCTGCTGTCGCCTGAAGGATATCTTCGGCACCAAATACGATCGTCTGACGACCGACACCTCTATCCCCCGGATTTGTCGGTGCGCTTTCGTCTTGCGCAACAGTATTTTCCGGTCGCGAAGTGTCCGGTGAAGCATCTTCAACATCAGGTGCTGTCGAAGTCTCTTCGACAGCGCCGAACTCTCCCGTCCCAGTTGCGGTGTTTGTACTCTCTTCTTCAGCCTTTGCAGCCTCATCAGCAGCTCGTTTTGCTTGCTCAATCGCCTCGATCGTCGGCATGGGCATCCCAAACATGAGCGTGCTTCGCATGTCCTCCTGTGGGGGTGGTGCAGTGGTGCTCTCTTCATCGAGAGTTTGAGGGGATTCATCAACATCAGAGACGAAGGGGTTTTCGTCCATGAGATCCACTTCTTTGTGGTCATCTTGCTTGGGTTCGGGATCGAGCAGTGTGAGGCTACTTGTAGGAGGTTCAAGGGAGATCCCATCGAGCGCATCTGAAGATGCGTCAACATCGGAGAGGGCTTCGTCATCGACCAAGAAAGCATCCAGATCATCGACAGAGAGGCTCTCTTGGGGTGGTGTTGGTGTCACGACCACCTCGATCTCCTCAGACGCGCTCGGGATAACGAGGCCTTCAGACGCTGTCGAGACAGGGATCGCAGCCGCTTCCTCTTCAGAGAGAGTCTCTGTTTTTTCGGTCGGTCCGAACAGGTCATCATTCACATGCCCAGGTCCGACGACATCCTCAAGCGCGTTGGTCTCAGACACAGACACATCTTGCGCAGGTGTCTCCTCAATCGCGACGGTTTCTGAAGCAATCTCGTTGGCCTCTGAAGCGACCTCGTTGGCCTCTGAAGCGACCTCGTTGACCTCTGGTTCAGTGAGTGTAATGGGTTCATCAGGCGCAGGACTCTCTTCGGACACGAGCACAGGCGCATCTGGTGTGGGTGCGGGGGTGAGTGGCGCCCCCATATCTCCGAACAGATCTCCGAGCAGATCATCGCCTGGACCAGACGGCAGCAGGGAGTCCAACACACTCGTAGATGAATCCGAATCTGCATCGGACCCAAACAAAGGAGAGGGTGTTTTTTGTTGAGGGGTGGGATGTTTTTTTTCCTCGCTCATGAGGTGACCTCCGTGTGACGCTCATTCTTTTCATCTTTGGATGTGGGAGAAGATGAAAATGCTCATCCCCTTTTCTTCGATGTGGACAAAGGGAAGATGATATGGGCGGGTAATCTATGTCAGTATCCTGCATCGATTGATGGTGTTGTCATCAGATGGTACCCTCTTTATCTCGTTTCGGTCGATGCAAATGTCAACGCTCTTTTTTGTGGGTCTCTCTCTCAGGGCGCTCGAAGGTGGCTCCTTGACAGAAAAAAACACCTGCATACAATCATTCAACGTGTCCGTTATGTACATAGAGACACATTGTTCGGTGGAGAATCACGAAGAAACAGGAGCGACAGATGGCGTTGAAAAAAGATACCCCCGAAAAAGCCATGCGATATGCACGTTACATCGTTCAAGACATCGAGATGTACAACAAGAAAAAGGTAGAAGCCAGCCTCGCAACTGACAGCTTCTTTGAGGATCTGAAAGATCTGTTTTCGGAAGGCAAAGAGCAATACGAAAACCAGGTCACACCAGAGATCCTCGAAGTCACAAACTTCTTTGAGCGCGCAATTGTCGACGTGATCCTCTACCGCAAAAAACATCTCGAAACCCCCATCTGGGATTGATCTTTTCGACCGTGACAGACTCCCCTTCTCTCGATACGAAGCCCCTCCCTCAAGGCCAACACTACACCTACACGGTGACCTCTCAAGACATCCCGACAAGATTGGATCGCTTTTTAGTACAACGAGATGAACTCGAAAACAGTCGTTCGTTCATCAAAAAGTTGATCACGCAGGGACACGTCACACGAGGAGGCAACAGCACCAAACCTTCGGAAAAGCTCAAAGCAGGCGATCAGATCGAAGTGTACGTCCCTGTCCCCACGACAATGAGCGCCGCGCCCGAAGACATCCCCCTTCAGATCCACTTTGAAGACGAACACTTGATCGTCGTGGAAAAGCCTGTAGGGATGGTCGTCCATCCAGCTCCCGGGCACCCAAACGGCACACTCGTAAACGCGCTCTTGCACCACTGTCAAGATCTCTCAGGGATCGGAGGGACATTGCGCCCAGGGATCGTCCACCGACTCGATCGCGACACCTCGGGTGTGATGGTTGCGGCCAAACACGATCGCGCACACCAAGGCCTCGCGGCGCTGTTCAAAGAAAAACCTAAAGATCGCATTCTTCGTCTCTACAAAGCGATCATCCGAGGGACCTTCGACGAAGACACGCTCCGTATCGAGACGCCCTACGGCCGACACCCGACACAGCGCCTACAATACAGCTCCCGGTTTGACAGCGACAAGCACGCGATCACACACGTCCGCGTCCTCGAACGCCATCGTTTTGTCAGCCTGATCGAATGCCGCCTTGAGACAGGACGCACACACCAGATCCGCGTACACATGGCGGATCGCAACAGACACCTGATCGGCGATCAGTTATATACATCGAAAGCACCGAGCGAATGGCCCAACATCCTCAAGAAGTTCCCTCGCCAAGCACTCCACGCATACACGTTGCGCTTTGAACATCCCATCACCAAAGAGATGATTCATTGCACATCCCCCCTCCCAACCGACATGCAAAACCTCCTCGATGAGATCAATAAAATCCCCTAAGCAAGGGGCCTTTCCTTACAAGTCCGCTTGTTTCCGCCAAAAAATTGATCTTTCTCCACCGGCGTGTCAGAACATAGAACAGAAAGAATATTGTAGGCCCGATATCGAAGTCCCCTTTCAGAGAGCGGGCGATATGTTTTGAGGAGTAAATCGCCATGATGCAACAGAGTTGTCCTCACTGCCACCAACAACAGGATGTGAGCCGTTACGCCTTTGGAGAGACGCACATATGCACAGTGTGCGGTGGGGCTTTCTATATAGAACAATACGACGCGCAGTCACCGATGAATGGCAATCTCGCCCTTGCCCCCCGCCCCACACGTGTCGTCAACGGTGGCAGGCAAGCCAAACAAGCCAAAGCACTCGACCACAAAGCCGCACGGCTCGAAGAGGTGCGCAAGGCACGCCGCCCCAACCTCGTCGTCGAAGGTTATGACATCAAAGAATGTCGTGGTCGCGGTGGGATGGGTCAAGTCTACAGAGCGGTCCAAAAATCACTCGGTCGCGAGGTCGCGATCAAGACCCTCGACGCGAGCCTAGCTCGTAACCAGGCCTCTGTCATGCGCTTCACCAAAGAAGCCGCAGCCATGGCGCGCTTACGTCACCCCAACATCGTACACGTCATCGACCGCGGTCGCGTCGGCTCCAAACACTACTTCATTATGGAGTTTGTCGATGGCCCATCATTGCGTGACCTCTTGCAAGATGGCGCGTTCAGCCCCCCCGAAGCACTTCGTATTATGTTGCAAATCGCTCGCACCATGGAGTACGCACACGGCGAAGGTGTGATCCACCGCGATCTCAAACCAGAGAACATCCTCTACACCAACGCTGGCGTCTTGAAAGTCGCAGACTTCGGACTCGCAGGGGTCAACCAAGAGACCACACATATCCGCAAATTGACCAAGAGCTTCGTCTCCATGGGGACCGAATGCTACATGGCACCAGAGCAACGACGAGACGCCAAAAATGTCGATATGCGCGCTGATATTTACAGCATCGGTGTGATCTTCTACGAGCTGGTGACCAATCAGCTCCCCTTGATCCACGTACCCAAAGAGAAAGGTGCGATCTGTCCGGACAACCAAAAGCTCGAAGACGTCATCCGACGATGTCTTGAGCCGACACCAGACAAACGATACGCCAACACGACCAAACTCTGCGAAGCGATCGAAGAAGTCATCGCAACACTCGACCAAAGCAAAGTCCCCACACCACGTGATACAGTCATCGACACACCCGCTGCGGTCTACGACATCAACGAAGATGATCCCATCTCCTTTGGAAATCGCCTGAGCCTCTGGCCTAATCGACTGCACAGCTCCATCTCGGACTTCGCCTCTCACTGGACCACGAGCTGGCAGCGCCCCGCCATCAAGCGCATGTTCTGGAGTGGTGGCCTACTCGCAGGTTTGGGCTTGGCTGTGGGGATCTTCTTTATCCTCTCCCCTCGCCCTCCTCAGCCCAAATCGCTCAACGGCAGCGAGGCTGGACCAAGCTGGTACAAACAGCCAGCACAGGCCAAACAATTGTCGGCCCACAGCTCTGCCCTGCGCTTTGACTTTGCACAACGCGCACTGCACACCAACTGGGGACGTCACCCTCGACCACAGTGGTCCCTCAAGGGCAACTGGAGCGCGATCCCAGGTGTGTTGACACAAAACACGTACAAAGACTTCTTTGTCCGTAACCACCGCAACTGCTGGGCCACTTACACGGGGCATATTCTCAGCCCAAAAGCCTTTGAGGTCTCGGCTGACGCGCAATTCCAGCCCCCCACGATCCCACACAAAGGACGCAAACTCGATCTCAACGAATACATCCAACGTGTCCTCTCCAAGTCGCAGCGCTTCACACGTTACCCCACGATCGGCGTCGGTGTGCGTGGCTTCTCTGGCGGTGAGATCTCGTTCTTGCTGCGCCCCAAAGCAGGCAAATTCTCTTACGTCCTCCGCATGCGAGGGAACAAGGTCAACGGTAAAACCCAACCTTACCGCTACTTCAAAGGTGATCTTCGCCATAAGATCCAATATGATGTCGCTCTCAAGATGTCTTTGCAGGTCGAATCCAACAAAGCCTCCATCGCGATAGGCAAAGAACACATCAAAGATGTCACCTTGCAACCCAACGAGATCTTCCCATCACACGGTGGATTTATTTGTAGAGATGCGTTCTGTAAGTTCAGCAGTCCCAAGCTGACATCGTACGCTTTTCGTCGTCGTTCTTCCTAAGCCCAACACCCAGCTCCACTCAACAAAGCCAACCTTTGGCCGATGACATGTAGGAAGGCACCTGATGAAAAGCCTCTCCACAGCCTCTCCACAAGACACACCACTTTCCAGCTCAACACTTCCAGCGCAGCAAACGACCTCGACACACCATACGACTTTTTTGTGGATGGCCTTTTTCTTGTCGGGTGTTGCGGGACTCTCATATGAGATCACTTGGGTACAATACCTGACAGATCTATTTGGAGCTTCGACACCTGCTGTCTCCGCAACTGTTTCTGTTTTCTTCGCGGGTATGGCGCTAGGTGCTGCGTGGGGAGGACGTTACTTTGACCACGTGCAGCGACCGCTACGAGCATACGCATTCCTGGAACTTTGCATCGGCCTGACTGCCGCTTGTGTGCCTTTCCTGTTTGCTTGGTTAAATCACATTCTCCCTTCCCTGACAGCGCACGGACACTCCACAACACTGCTATTAGCCATCTCCGGTGGCTTGCTGCTGTTTCCAACGACGCTCCTTGGAGCCACCTTTCCAGCAATGGCTGCGGTCCTCAAGAGGCAATCCAACCCCACCCACTCGACCGGCATGTTTTACGGCTTTAACACGCTCGGCGCCGTCCTTGGGAGTCTGCTCATCTCTTTTTGGTGGCTGCCACAATTGGGGCGAGATGTCGCGACATGGACGATGGCCTTGATCAACGGTGGGATCGCTTCGTTATTGTTCCTGTTGTACGCATTCCCCTCATCCAAACGGACACCATCCACACAACATGAGAACGCATCTGTAGAGGAGGCAACATCAGCGCCTTCCATTCCGAGGCGAATGGCGATCTTCCTCGCGGCCAGCAGTGGTTTTCTCTCCATCGGGACAGAGATCTTGTGGACGCGGGCCTTGGCCTTAACGTTTCCAGTCAGCGCGCACGTCTTCGCGCTCGTTTTGGCTGCGTACCTCGTAGGGATCGGGCTGGGTTCTTTGTGGCTGGGGCGTCAATCCAAAAAACATGCGCTCCACCACGGCTGGTTGATCGTGATGTACATCGGTGTGGCTGCAGGTTCGCTCTTGGCGCTCGCACTTTTTCCACAACTGATGCCCTGGAGTGAACGTCTGCTCGCATGGGGATGGTTGAAAAACTGGTCGGGCTATCTCGGATGGATCGGGATGTCTTCGGTCTGGTCGATGTTACTCGCGACATTTGCGATGGGCGCCGCGCTCCCTCTCCTGATCGGGCTGGCAACCAAAGAACAAACCCATGCAAGCCAAACAGCCGGACACATGTACGCACTCAACACGATCGGGGGTGTCCTCGGCAGCCTCAGCGTGACGTTCTTTTTGATGCCACAGCTCGGTCTAGAGCGCACCCTCTTGTCTCTCTCGATTGGATATATGTTCCTCTCCGTGTGTCTCGCCAGCCTGTCCTCTACAAAGACCTCCACGCGAGGAGTTGCGTATGCATCACTGTCTCTAGGTTGTCTGATGTTTGCGATGGGATACTACCCACAGCTCAGCGCAGACACTTTCCCCTCACAACAACGTGTTCTTTTTCACAAGGACAAGGCATCAGCGACGTACCAAGTGATCGATGATCACCGTGGTCACAGAGCACTCAAGATCAATCACAAGAGTGGCCTGAGACACACAGCCCCTCATGCGCTCCGCTTGCAATATCGACTCGGACACATCCCCATGCTCCTGCGCAAAGAGACCTCAAACGCACTGCTCGTGGGATTCGCGACAGGCGCAACACTCGCCGCGATGTCACAACATCACCCCAAGCGCCTCGAATGCATCGAAAAACATCACACGTTATTCGACCTCTCACGCCACTTCCACAAGACCAACGACAAGATCTGGCAGGCACCTCATGTGACACTTCATACAGGTGACGCCCAACGCTTTCTACGCCGCCATCGCGCGTCCTACGATCTGATCATGAACAACTTACATCTGCCACAAGAAGCAGGCTCCTCCTCGCTCTATAGTCGAGCCCACTTTCGCGCCGCCTCCAAACGACTGCGCAAGACAGGATGGTTTGTCCTGTGGCTCCCGCTCTTTCAATTGACGCCACAACAAATTGGCACGATCCTGCGTGATTTCCTTCAGATCTACCCCCACGCAGAGGCCTGGGTAGGTGACTGGAACCCACGCCATCCAGTACTCGGTCTCTTCGGGGCAAAGACGCTGTTCACAAGACGCTCTCACTTTTTGACCACCTCCGCCCACACACTCCGAGCGAAAAAACGCCCCTTTGTCTCCTCTCGGATGAGAGAGGAACAATTTCTCGACAGACGTCAACTCCTACGTTGGAGCCAGCGCTTCGTGCAAAAGCGTTCACACCACATGTCGCTAGAAGCCCAGGTTGCCCGCGCGTTGCTCGAATCGAACGTACAAAAGAGCCCCCTCTTCCTGCAAAACATTCGTCAGCTCGAAGCCCTGCGTTCTCTGCAAGGAACACCGTGGTTTGGTCTACGAGCCCACCACACTTCGACCCAGGCGAGTCGCGTACAACCCCACAAACAGGGAATTCCCAGATCTGAGACAGCCCAATAGGAACACAACGACACCCCTCTCCCCCTCCCATCACATCACAAGAGAACAGCGAAGTACTCGACACATCCGAAAGGAACATCAAAGTGTCGAGCGCCTTCTTTTTGCAATACACACAAAATTGACTAGAATGGATGACTCCGATGGCCTCATTGGAACACATAACCACTTCAAAAAAGTGGCGACGTAAACGCACGTGTAGTGGCGTTTGTGAACATCGAGAACCACATAGGAAGATGGCGAATGGCATCTACGCAAAGCACCTCCCCAAATGTACGAACGACAGACCTCATCGTCTCCCAGGATTCGGAGACCCTTCAAACCATCCAAGACGCTCTAGAGCAAGCCCCTCCAGGCAGCAGGATTCTCGTCCGCCCCGGCCTGTACAGAGAGAGCCTCGTCCTCGACAAGGACATCGAGCTGATCGCCGATGGTCCCTGTGAAGAGGTGATCATCGAGTCCCCAAAGGGGAGCTGTCTACAAATGAAGACTGAGCACGCTCATGTCCAAGGTTTTACCCTACGTAGCGACAAAGACGCCAGTCGGTTCTCCTTTACAGTGGCGATCCAACAGGGCCAATTGCTGCTCGAAGATTGCGATATCACCTCCACTCACCTCGCCTGTATCGCCATCCGCGGCAGCCAGACCACACCGACGATCAGGCGTTGCAAAATCCACGGCAGCAAAGACAGCGGTGTCTTCGTGTTTGGCGGTGGGCTTGGTCTGTTCGAGGAGTGCGAGATCACAGGACACACCTTCGCAGGTGTCGCGATCAGCAAACACGCCAACCCAATCTTCCGACATTGCCACATCCACGGTGGAAAAGCGGGCGGTGTGATGGTCTACGAGCAAGGACAGGGAATCTTTGAAGATTGTCGCATCACAAACAACGAAGAGCACGGTGTCGAGCTGCGCGAAGAAGCCACGCCGCTCTTTCGTCGCTGCCAACTTCAAGGCAACCGCCTCAATGGCGCGATCGTTTACAAAGAGGCTGCCGGCGTCTTCGAAGATTGTGAATTCTCCGCCAACCACAAAGCAGGGCTTGAAGTGTACGAACAGGGGGCACCTGACGCTCAAGGCTGCCAATTCTTCAAAAACAAGACCAACGGATTGCTACTCAGGGATGGTGGAGCGGGCACCTTTGTCCAATGCGAGATCCACGACAACACCAACACGGGAGTTGAACTCAAGCAGAAGGCCAACCCGCTGTTTCGCGCCTGTAAAATCTACGACTGTAACGAGACCGCGCTGTGGGCACACCACAACGCACGTGGGATCTTCGAGGATTGTGAGATCTGCGACAACCACGAGACAGGCGTCGCGATCAGCAAAGGCGCCAACCCCTTGCTCAAACGTTGCTACATCCACCACGGCAAAGCCAGCGGTGTGTACGTCTACGAAGCAGGAAAAGGTACACTTGTAGAGTGCGAGATCGCACACCACCAACTCGCAGGGGTCGCGATCAGCACACAGGGCGCGCCGCTGTTCCGCGCCTGTAACATCCACGCCGGCAAAGCCAGCGGCATCTACGTCTACGAAGGCGGAAAAGGCACCTTCGAGGAATGTGATGTCCACGACAACACCAAAGCCGGGATCATGGTCAGTGAGCGTGGGAACCCCCACCTCCGCCAATGCAAACTCCACCACGGAAAAGGCAACGGTCTCTGGATTTATGACAACGGCAAGGGTCACTTCGAAGAATGTGAGATCTTTGAAAATACCTACGCTGGTGTCGCCATCTCCGACGAAGGTCGCCCCGTACTCCAGCGGTGCAAGATCTACCACAGCAAAGAGAGCGGTGTCTTCGTATATGAAGGTGGACAGGGGATCCTCAAAGAGTGTGAGATCTTTGAAAATACCTACGCTGGTGTTGCCATCTCCGAACGCGGCAACCCTGTGATCCGACAGTGCAAGATCTTCGATGGTCGCGAAAATGGCGTCCTGATCTACGATGAAGGTCTCGGCACAATCGAAGGATGTGACATCTACAACAATAAATATGCGGGGGTTGAGATCCGCCAAAAAAGCCGCCCCATGCTCTGGCGCTGCAATGTCCATCACGGTCGCGAAAATGGTATCTGGGTCTACGAAGGTGGCAAAGGCACGATCGAAGAGTGCGACATCCACCACAACGCTTACGCAGGTATCGAAGTCTCCGGAAGCGGTTCGCCACACATCCGAAACTGCCGCATCTACGAAGGCGAGGATGTCGGTCTACTCGTCCACAAGTCAGGTGAAGGTCGCATCGAAGACTGCGAGTTCTTTCAAAACGCCCACCAAGGGATCGCGATCCAACAACAGGGCGACCCCACCATCAAACGCTGCAAAATATACGACGGCCTCGACGCTGGTGTGCTCATCTACGACGAAGGAAAAGGCACCTTCGAGCAATGTGAGATCGTCAACAACAAGCTCACAGGGATCGTGATCAAACAACAGGGTGATCCCACACTCAGACAATGTAAGATCCACCACGGACAGAACGCCGGGATCTTCATCTACGAGCATGGACAAGGGACGATCGAGCAGTGCGAAGTCTACAGCAACACACTCGCTGGCATCGCGAGCGCCCAAGAGGGCAATCCGACGGTCCGAGAGACCAAGATCTACGACGGAAAAGAGAGCGGGATCTCCATCTACGAGAACGGCAAGGGCACCTTCGAGCAATGTGAAGTCTACAACAACGCCCTCTCCGGCGTAGCTGTCAGTGAAAACAGCCACCCCACGATCCGCCGCTGTAAGATCCACTCTGGCGCGTATACAGGTGTCTGGTTTTACGAGAGCGGACAAGGTGTCCTCGAAGAGTGCGAGATCTACAACAACACACTCGCCGGCATCGCGATCAGTGAGAGCAGTGATCCAGTGATTCGTCTGTGCAACGTCTACGAAGGACAGGCCAATGGGATCTTGATCTGGAAGCAAGGACAAGGAACAATCGACTCATGTCGGATATACCGAAATGTCCACGCTGGGATTGAGATCAAACAAGAAGGCACCCCGCTCCTCCAACGTTGCCAAATCTTCGAAGGGCAGAGTACAGGCCTCCTCGTTTACGAAGGTGGACAAGGTCTGATCGAGCATTGCGAGATCTTCGAGAACACCTACACGGGGATCGCGATCAAACAGCAGGGACAACCTCTGATCCGCCATAGTATTATCCGCGATGGTCTCGATGCCGGAGTCCTCGTCTTTGACGAAGGGCAAGGCCTGTTTGAAGATTGTGAGATCTTCCGCAATGAAAAAGCCGCGGTGGTGATCAAACAGCAAGGAGCCCCAACCTTCCGACGCTGTCAGCTTCACTCGGGCAAAAGCAGTGGACTCTACTGCACCCTCTCCGCCGAAGGACTCCTCGAAGATTGCGAGATCTTCGAGCATCCCAACACGAGTGTCGTCCTGCTCGAACACGCCAACCCTGTCCTTCGCCGATGCAAGATCCACAACACACAAACCAATGGGGTCTTTATCGCCCAACAAGGGATCGGGCTTTTCGAGGAGTGCAAGATTTACGAGAACCGATATGCCGGAATGCGCGTCGAAGAGCAAGCCGCCCCGATCCTCGTCTCCTGTCATATTTACAAAAATGGCTCTCATGGTGTGTTGATCGATCCTGATTGTGACATTCAGCTTCGCAATTGCGATGTCGACGACAACCCCCTCGGTGGCAAAGTCATCCGTGAAGGCGACGTCGATGACAACGCCCTCAGCCCTTGGCACGTCCACACGCTCTCAAAATAACAACACTCCTGTCATCCAGCCCCCATCGCGCCCTAGCATTAGCATCGCCTCAACAAAACGTCCGATGACAAAGACGCAAAAACGACCAAGACAAAAAGTTGTATCTCGCGATAACAACCTGCTATCGGCCTCAGAGACACTTGCCTTTGGCGCAGATCTCCATCGGTTTGCATACAATCCCACAGCCACCACAGTGATATCGTTCACTTTGTGTATCAAAGCATTGACCATTACATTTGGTTTTGCCCATCCCGCTGCAATCCAGCAAACAACCTCCTAATACGCAAGCTTCATCCTGTTTACAGGCTTTGTTACATCCGCCACAGTGAAGCTTGTCCGTCTGTAGATCTGCGCAAGTTGTCCCACACACAGTCGTACCGACCTTACAATGAAGTTCGCATTGCCCCTGCCTGCATTGATAGCCGCTCTGACAAACATGATCGCACTGACCACAGTGTTTGCTCGATGAATTGAGATCGTGGCATGTCGTACCACAGAGTGTCGTAGATGGTCCACATTGTTCGATGCATTGGCCCTTGCGACAAGAAAACCCATTTTTGCAGGCGTTGTGACAAGCACCACAGTGTTGGTTGGATGATGAGAGAACATGGCACGTGGCACCACACAACGTCTCTCCATTGAGGCAGTTTTTTGGGGCACATTGTCCGGCTTTGCAGAACTCATCGGACTTGCAACGATGCCCACATGCGCCACAATGTTGGTTGTCTGTCTTGAGATCAACGCACTTCCCTGCACAACCAGACAAATGCCCCCTGCACGCGGGCAGCGCTACGTCGCACACAAAGACGCTGTCATGTTCTTTTGAGGTCGCTGTTGACACGCCCCACTGGATCGAGCCCTCGTAGGCCCCGACGATATGCAGCTGTCCTCTGGTATCCACTGCGAGCATGCGGTATTGAATAGAACCCATTTGGCTAGGGACGGTGAGCTGACGCAATGCGACCATCTCCATCGTGTTTGCGTCGATCACAGCGCGATAAAATCCCAAAGGCTTTGTTGAACGAAATCGGCCAAAACCCTTATAGTCCGAGGTAACGTTGTGACCTAGAATGTGAATCCACCCGTCAGACGTCAGAGTAGACTGGTACAGAACTGGATATCTTTTTCGCGTCTCCCCAAAAGATGGAACGTAATATGTATAACTGACTTCAAGATCCTCGAACGAACCGGAAGTTGTCGAAGTCTTTGTCACTATGTAACCTTCATTCTTTCTCAGATCTGGACTCAGCGCCAATGAATCATATTTTTGGTACATCGTGAGATAGAGGTGCCCATCTTCGCCGAACTTCATCATCTTGACGACGCCCGACTTTTTCCCGAACTTAACAAGCGTTTGATTTGTATCGTGGATTTTGTACAGCTCAGTCGCGTTGTAGTTTTGATAGAGTTTTTTGTTGATGCCACGCAATCCGATACCAAAAACCAACTCCTGGGTCTTGGGATGGATCGCCGAAAAGACTTTCCCCTCTGTCGAAAAGGTGTCATCAAAATCTTTGATCGTTCCAGTGTGCGACCACACCATATTCCCGAGACCTGAGAATGCGACGACACGGAACGTAACGGGATTTTCTGGCGCAGTAGGGTTGACCCACTTCGCCTTCCCGATACCATCAGCGATCTGTACAAAGTACACGTTGCCGTTTTTTGCGATGCTCATACTGGGGATGGATTCTTTGGTTGTGGCGATACGATGAACCCACAGAACACGTCCCTGCATGTTGATCTTGGCGACGTATTGCTTTAACGCGTCCTGTTTTATGGCAAAGCGACCGAAGACAGCATCCCCAAAGGTCGAACCCGAGATATAAATGTGCTGGTTTGCGAGCTTGAGTTGTCCGACATCGGCGTTCTCTATGAGCATCTTCCACAGGATTTTCCCACCGATCGTCCGATGCATGATGACAGCCGCTTTGCTGTGTTTGGGGAGAAGCACTGTCTTTGCGTCGAGTCTCAACGCATCCTCAAAATGCCCCGCGATGATAAGATGACCATCAGAGGTAGGCTTGATGAAGTCCAGACTGTCATCCAATGCTCCCCTCATAGGCACCAGATTGGGACAGTAATCACAGGATAGTCCTTCATCGACCTGTCCATCACAATCATCATCAAATGCATTGCATAATTCCGAGGTTGGGGCATCAGGGCGAAGAGCTCCACATGTCGTCCCTGTCCCATCGGGATTGCAGACATATGTCCCCCTATTCACACAGACACCATTCGCCTCACTGCATGATGAACCAACGTTCGGAAAGTCTTCGTCAACTTCCCCGTCACAATCGTCATCCTGGAAGTTGCACAGCTCTGTCCTTGGGAGCCTTTCACCTTTGCAGGATTCCCACAATCCGTCGACACAAGCCTGTATGCCTTTTTGGCAATGACTGACACCTTCTGTCTTTTTGGGACCTGAATAACATGGACGAGGAGACAATCCGTCGATTTTCCCGTCACAATCATCATCCTTTCCATTACACAACTCTGCGACAGGTTTGATTTCTCCCTCGCAGAGACTCCAAATCCCGTTGAGACAAGTTTTCAATCCCTTCCGACAGGCACCGACAAAGAGACCACATGGTTTGGTCTCTTTGTCGGTACATTGACAACCTCCGTCAATAACACCGTCACAATCTTCATCAATTCCTTTACCGTCACACCGCTCAGGTTGGGGTTTGATTGTACCCACACAAGTTTTGCTCCACATCCCATTTTCGCAGACATTGAAACCGATCGCACAGGGGCCAGAAACCTTCGCTAAAACGGTACATTCTTTTTTGTCTCCAACCCTACACAATGCCTGAACGTCATGTTTCCAGATCAACGCCCAGCGAGTCGCAAAGTTGAATGTCCCCTGTAACATCGAATTTTTGGCATTTGGAGAAGAAGAGAGGGGCTTCCACTGTTGATCTTCCCAGTAGACGATTTGGTACGCTGTCGCGGTTTCACTGTCAGGTGCACCAAGGGAGATCGTGATGGGTCGCTTGGCAGTCTTGATGGGAAGGGACACTTCAAAAATCGATCCGAGAGTGTTCCCCAAGGAGGGAACCAACTTGACGTAAACAGGAGTAGGTGTCTCAACCGCGCCTTTCTCGCTACGAAAACATAGCTGAAGGTTCGCGTCACAAATTTCGTTCCCCTCAGGATCGAGCTGCCCAAGTAACTGGAAGGCTTCTGAGAGTGAGCTGATTTGGCAAGCTGGAAGAGAGAGAACACAGATGAGTCCGGCGATATGACAAAACTTCTTCAATATAGCAAACATACTTCCTCTCCCAAACGATGACATGATAGTGTACATCGACTACCCTTTGCTGACAGGATTATCACATGATGGTTACAAAAAAACAAGCACATCAAAGAGATACAAGATAGGTAGGAGATATAAAACCAGAAGAGGCCACACTTGTGGCGTCAGGTCAGGAGAGGCCGCACTTATGGCGTCAGATCAGGAGAGGAGCTGGTGGCCTAGTATTCGGGGATCGTGAATGAGAAGGACTTGATGATCTTGTTGAGGATCTTTTTGCGCTGGTTGTAGCTCTCTGAGGGGGTACGGATGGTCAGAATGTACTTGTATTGGCCGGGTTCATGTGCGCCTTCACAGTCTTTAACGCCGGGTTTATTTGTGTCGATAATCACGCGGATCAAGACGTATTCATCGCTATTTTTGTTGGGACGGTGTGCACCAACGAGTTTCCAGGCGCAACGTTTTTGGATACGTTGACGCTGGTCAACCTCCGTCACAAATCCCACCATATCACGTCGGATCGTGTTGCGTGTGCTCACGATCAGGTTCCCGAGCTTGCCATCATCGCGAATACGCTGGATCTGCAGGACCTCACCTTGGGGGCTTTGCAGGCCACCATTACCGATGGTCCACTTGTTAGGGACAGACACGCTATACAAGAGATCTGCGTTGGTGACTCGTTTGGTGGCACATCCGGTCAATCCAAGCAGCGCGATACTTATTAACAAACACCATTCACGCATGGACATTCTCCATAGAAAGCAAGAGGAAGCGATATGTTTTGGCCGAAGATACACAATCTACGGCGCAAACACAAGAGTTTGAGCGGCGTGTACATGAGGATGTTGAGGGGGGTTTGAAGCGAAAGACGAGGCAGACGAGATATTCAGCGGGGTTTGATCATTTGGAAGTAGCGTTTGACGAGTTGTCTGTAGGAAGGTGGCACTTTTTTCTGACCGAGCACCTCTTCAGTGATGTTTTTGTATTCGCCATATACACGCTTGTATGCACGGGAGGCGAATCCTTTGGAGCTGGCACCCTGGATGACAACACTTCGAGAAGGCCCACCGTTCTTTTTACCCTGGAGTTGTTCTTCTTTGTACTCTTTGACAACGCCCTTATTGGATTTGCCAAGTTTCCAGTCAGGAGAGCCTGAACCCCACTTCTTACCACCTTTCTTGGTACCGCTACCACCGGGGCGTTGTCCTTTCCCCTGGCCTTGACCTTGCTTTCCTTGGCCTTGTCCTTGCTTTCCTTGTTTCCCTTGCCCCTGACCTTTCCCTTGGCCTTGACCGGGGCGTCTCTTCCCTTGTTTTCCGGGCTGGTTGCCTTGTCGGGCTTTCTGTCCCTGGCTTTGCTTGCCAGGGCGTTGACCTTGTTTACCTTGTTGATTGCCTTGGCGTTGTTGCCCTTGTTGTTGTTGATTTCCCTGCTGCTGTTGTCCTTGTTGGCCTTGCTTGCCTTGGCGTTGTTGCCCTTGCTTGCCTTGGCGCTGCTGGCCTTGCTTGCCTTGCTTTTGCCCCTGGCGACGTTGACCTCTTTTCTGGCCTTGTCGTCGTTGTCCTTTGCGCCCACCGGCTTTTTGCATAAAGCGACGAAGCTGCTTTTGGCGTTGTCTTCGCTGTTGACCGCTTTGCTGAGCGGCCTGCTTCATCTGCTGCATTTGGTTGCCAGCCATACGACGAGCGCGTTGCTGCTGGGCTTTGTTCATCATCTTGCTGAGTTTTCGTGCGAGATTTTGCATCGTCTTGCGTTGTTGCATACGTTGCTTCGCGCTTTGTCCACGACGACGACGGTTTTGCATCTGACGAGCAAGCTTTCTCAGCTTATCACGCATGCTCTTGGGCAGGTTTTTCGCGAGATTTTTGAGCATCTTGGCCATGCGACGACGCTCTTTGCGAGACATCTTCTTGCTAAACTTCTTGGCGAGTTTTTGTAGCGCCTTGGCGAGCGCTTTTTCGTCGAGCTTGCGAAGCGCTTTGGCGAGCTTTTGCAGCTCTTTGTCCTTGGAACGATCGAGCTTCTTCGCGATCTTTGCCACCTTCTTCTCTGCGATACGTTGTTCTTTGGCTTTTTTGCTCGCTTTGTTTTTCGCCAATTCTTGCTTGAGCTGTGCGAGCTTTTTGAACAACTCTTTGCGCGTGATCTTTCCTTTTTCCAGATCGCGCCAGAGCTTCTGGATCTTCTTATGGATCTTTTTGAGGGACTTATCCCTAATTTGGCTGAGGGTCTTTTTCAGCTCCTCTTTGTCCCTATGAAGCGCCAACTCTTCTTTTGTCAGCTTGAGCTTCTTCTCAGAGATCTCTTTTTTCTTCTCTTTTTTGACGATAGGCTTGGGGGGTTGAGGAGGATGGACAAATGGAAGCACTGCAAAGGCGAGCGCGGTCATCGCCAATTCACGAAGACCTACGGGCCATGAGAACGGCGCGACGGTTTTAGGATCGACTCTGTCTGCGTGTTTGAGTGCGTCGGCGATCGCGGCTTTCGCGAAAGGTGTTTGTTCATCGCGATCGATGTATTCGAGTGCCGCCGCGATACGATCTTGAAGCTCCATACGCGAGTCAATTTGCCACGTGGTCATATGCTCCTTGAGCGGCCAAAAGAGACCGTACAAGACCCCGCCCAACTGCACGACGATCGCCGCGATCAACAACCCCAACGACAACGAAGGCAACGTCTCGACACGCTCAAGGAGCATGGAGACGAGCAGTAAAATTGCCGCTGGAATCGCCGACAAAAACAGGCTGTCAAGCAGTAATTGCACACGTAACCGCTGTTGTACGCGGTCGATGGCATTTTGTAATTTCTTTCGTGCGTCCATTCCATCTGTCCCTTTGGCTTCAAAGATGATTCGATTTTACGTCTATCTCAACATGATACTGTCGAAAAAGACCACAAGCAAGTGCTCCAACAGAGAGTACCTGAATACATACGCTCTTTTGACTAAAAAGAGTTACACACCCAAAACATTCCATTTGGGAACACTTTTTGGCAACTTCAGTCACAAGGCTGCTGCAAAGACCCTCTGCACACATAGACTTAGAGTACAGTCATTCGGAAATGTTCAAAAAAGGTGGAGAAAAACACATTTGGGGGGAAGCAGCGCAGATGGGAAGCGTAGAGGACTATTTTTTGAGCAGTGTACCAGGGACCCAAGCGGGTTCAATCGGCCCAAAGTGTCCAACATCCTGGCCAGAGGCACCGTACAAGAAGTGGTAGATCGAATAGGATTGCAAGACGCGCTTGACGTATTTTCGGGTCTGCTTGATCGAGATCGCCTCGACCCACTCGTCAAGAGGGAGCTGAGGGCTGCGTCGTAGCCAACGCTTCACCCAACGCGAACCTGCGTTGTATCCACCAATCACCATCGGAAGCTTGTCGTCAAATTGGTTGAGGAGCACACGCAAGTGACGAATCCCCAAGCGGATGTTGATGGCCGGTGTGAGAAGCTCCTCAACGCTCACCGAAGAACGTCCCCTCAAGGGGCGAGGCCTTGTCCTCGCGGTCGCCCTTGCTGTCGACATGATCATCTGCATCAAACCATACGCCTTGGCGTACGACTGGATCTGTGGGTTGAACGTGCTCTCCTCTCTCATCAAACCATAGGCGAGCGCAGGGATCACTCGATCCTTTGTGGAGGCAGGCTTTACATACTCCCAAAAGGGTCGTGGGTAGGCCAAAAACCAGGATGACAGCGCCGCCCCTTTAGGAGGCACACGCCCTGCGATCTTTCCACGTCGTCTGTAGACCCGATCGGAGAAGTGGTACTTGTTGACGAGTTGATAATGAAGCGCCATCAACTCAGCGCCTTGATCCCCGCGCAATCCACAGCGTCTTCGACCACGAGCTTTGGCGTCCTTAAAAAACGAACATCGCGTCATATACATCCACTCACGCGCCGCTTGTTCACGCAATCCAAAGCGGAACAACCGAGCACCCAATTGATATGTATCGGAAGACAAGATCGCGCGCTTTTTCCCTGTAAAATGCCTGAGCTGCGCTTCGTGCTTCCACGACTTCCGTGGAAGTGGTCCCCACGGGAGGGTAATGGGCTTGCCCTTCTGGACGACGGCGCGACAAGTCTTCATCGGCTCGTAGCAGATCTTCCAGCCTGGCTTGTGGAGCATTTTGACGCGCTGAATCGCCAAAAAGGCGTAATAATACAGAGGATAATGTTTGATCAACGTGAGATAACGCTTGAGCACACGGGCTCTGGGACGTCCTGATTTTTCCATCGCTCGCGCAGAGAAGTACAACGACGCCGCTGCGTAGCGATGTTTGGGATATCCCTTGAAGATCGAACGCATGTGGGACTCTGTCTTCCTCCAATCTCGCTTGCGATACCACTGGTACGCGATCCGCCACTGCGCAACTTTGGCCATGTCTCCGTTCGGAAATTGTTGCTTTAAGCTCGCGTAGATCCGACGTGCGCGCTTCAACTTGCCCCAACGTTCGATCAACTCAGCGACCGAGAACATCGAGTCATCTGCGAGGTAGTGCTTGGGAAAAAGACGGGCCACCTTGCGGTAGTATGGGATCGCACGTGAGCCTCGACCGAGTCGACGATATGACTGCGCGAGGCGGAAGAGCGTCCTGACCATCTGGTAATCAAAACCATCACATAGCCCTTCAGCTCTCTTCAACTGTGGGATCGCGGAGCGGTATCGGCGGCGGCGAAAGTGCGCGAAGCCTCTGTTGTAAAAAAACAAACACTTGATCTTGCGGGGGGTATTCTTTGGCAAACGGATCCCCGCGAGCGTCCGCAGCGCCAACCTGTAGGCGTAGTGTTTGTTGAGCTTGTTTGCGCGATACACGCGAGCAGAGAGACTTAACTTGAGCCGCAATTGTCCATTGCGAATACGAGACTCAATCTCTTGGGCCTCTGTCGTCATCGGCTCTTTGACGAGGACTTTTCTCATGTAGCTGCGGGCGCGCAAACGATTTTTGGGTCCGCCCATTTTGAGCAGCGCACGCGCGACGAGCCACCACGCGGTCTCGTCTTCTTCGAGGCGTTTGCTACCTTTGAGCAGCGCCAACACCTGCTTGTACGCGCCTTTTTTGTAGGCAGCCTGTGCAGAACGAAGTCGAGCGAGTCCGTAGAAGCGCGATGTTTTCGAGACCTTTGCGTACACATCACCGGCCTTATCCGACTTCTCTTGATCCATCGCGTCGGCGAGCCAAAACAACACATGGTCGCGGAGAGAGCCCGCATTCTTGAGGGATTGTTCGTACCATGTGCGGGCTTTGGTGTAGTCCTCTTGATCGTAAAAACAGCGCGCGAGGCGCAACTTTGCGCCGAGCGCGCGTTCAGCATCAAGAGAGAATCCCTTGTAAAGCTGCGCGGCTTTGTCACATGCACCTTTCGAGAGCTGTTGCTTCCAGGTCGCGTATGATTCTTTTGCGAAGAGATCGCGCACCAACACCAAATCGAAGGTTCCCTTTTCAGGTAACATCAACGTGGTACGACGAGGGGGTGTTTTACGTGTGACGACACGACGTGGAGGGGGTGTGGGCCGAGAGGCTGCACCGCGAGGGACGAGCGGTTTGGGGCGAGGATCCCGCTTAGCAGGAGGTTTGGGACATCCACTACCGACGAGTAGAAGAAGACATCCGAGAGTCGCGATCGGGATCTTGATGTTGTGCATGGGTATCTCCCTGTGCTGGAGTAGCAGAGCATATCCGGTGCAAAACCCACCACGCCATCCCCCCAGCGAACGCTCCACACGCGTCGGCGATAAGATCGCCTGCGCTAGAGTCTCGTCCAGGGACAAAGGACTGGTGCCATTCGTCACTTACACCGTATAGAGTACCCATAACACTCGCCAACCAGATCGACCAAAAAATTGACCCAGTCAGCCGAAAGGCAACACGCCCCATCAAAAACCCAAACACACCGTACGCACCAAAATGTAGGACTTTGTCCAGATGCGTAATCTTGGGCATCGTGATCTGGATGGGGCGATCGGAGAGCCAGTAGATCAAACCAGCGTAGGAGATCAGCAAAAGACAGTCGATACAAAAACCGAGAGAGAGAAGTCGCTTGGATTGTGTCATCGAGGATTATTGCTTGTACTTTTCGAGGGTCCCACGGGCGAGTCCCTCCACAACATCTTTCCACTCATCCTTGACCTCTTCGTAGAAGTCGCGCTCGGGGCTCTGTGACTCCCCTTCTTTGCGCCCTTCGATCTCGTTTTGGCGTGTCTTCTCCAACACACTCTCATCGACAAAGATCGGCGCTTTACAACGCAGCGCGATCGCCAACGCATCAGAAGGCCTCGCGTCCAATGAGATAATACCGTCTTGCTCTGTCGACAGCTCGATCGTCGCGTAAAAGGTGTTCTCACGGACATCTGTGATGATCACAGAGGCGACTGTCCCACCGAGCGCTGTGAGCATCTGTTTGACGAGATCGTGGGTCATTGGGCGAGGGGGTGCGATCCCGAGCAGCTCTGTCGCGATCGCGTTCGCCTCGGACTCACCGATCCAGATGGGGAGAATTTGTTCTTGAATAGGGGGGTGTTCAGGGTCATCGGACTCGAGCTCAAGCTCAATCTCCAATTCATCGGAGAAGTCGTCGAGTTCGAGAGAGAAGCTACCTGTAGAGCTGTCTCCTTCGGCTTCGCGTTCATCTTCCTCATCGGCGGAGAGTTTGTCTCGAAGAATAACAATAGGGGAGTTACTGAAGGGGTCCATTGCCAGGCCAACAAGGCGCATCTCGTATAACATTATCTTCCTCACACAATCACAAAACAAATCCATTCCATTGGGAAGAAATGGTTCCATACCAAAACAATTCATCCTGTACACCTCGACCTGCGGTGAGATGTCTCATATGAATAGCATTGGACGGTGTATTTGTTCCAATTTTTTGTCGGGAGTGAGGAAAGACTATGGTGGTTCGCAAGCGTAGTGTCGATGTCACGTGAGCAAGTCGAATCCACTCCCAGACGTACCAATCAGCCTTCGTGCTGCTCTTTATAAGCTATTGTGTGGAGGGGAAAAAGACAAGTCAGAAAAGCGCCTCAGCCTTCGTACAGGACGAGGTCATACAAGCTCACCACGCAGGGAGTGTGCGTATCCATTGAGGATTTTGACCGTGACAAGTTCACCGATCAAATTGGGATCGCCGACAAAATTGACGACCTTGTTGCCACGTGTGCGTCCACGTAGTTCACCATCTTTCTTCGAGAGACCTTCGATGAGGACCTCTTGGATCGAGTCGACGAGCGCCTCATTTTTCTCCAACATAATCTCACGTTGACGCTCTTGCAGCTTGAGCAGGCGAGTGTGTGAGACACGCTCATCCACTTGCGCCTTACGAGCAGCCGGTGTGTAAGGACGTGGTGAGTACATAAAGGAGAACAAACCGTCAAAGCGTACGCGCTCGATCAAGTCCATCGTGTCGTCAAAGTCTGCGTCCGTCTCACCAGGAAATCCGACGATCACGTCGGCGCTCAGGGCGATCTCCGGGACTCTCTCACGCAGGGCATCGACCCACTCGAAGTACTGCTCACGGGTATGTCGTCTGTTCATCCGATAGAGGATCTGGTTAGAGCCCGATTGGAATGGCAGGGGAACATACTCACACAGCGTCGGGAGCGCACCAAAGCAGTTGACAAGATCAGGTGTGAAGTCGCGAGGGTATGGAGATGTAAAGCGCAAGCGATCCAGGCCTTCGACCTTATCGATCTCTTTGAGCAGCGTGGAGAGCTTCCACACTTCGCCTGTCTCCTCATCTTGCCACGCATACGAAGTTACACTCTGACCGAGCAAGAGGACTTCACGAACGCCGCTTTTACAGAGTTTACGGGCCTCTTCGATGATCTCGTGTCCAGAGCGGTAGCGTTCACGTCCGCGGACGTACGGGACGATACAGAAGGAGCAGTATTTGTCACAGCCCTTCATGATCGTAACCATCGCAGAGGTGGAGGAGTCGAGGACCTGCGGTGCAATATCGAGGAAGCGCACATCTTCAGCAGGATCGAAGTCGATATCGACCAGAGAGCTGGTCTCTTCGTGGAGTTTTCCGAGCATTTGAGGAAGCTCAGGGATATTGTCGGGTCCAAACACGAGATCGAGGACAGGCGCTCGCTTGAGCAGCTTGGGACCTTCTTGTCGCGCAAAGCATCCACCGATCCCGATCAACAGCTCGGGATTCTTGCGCTTGAGCTGTGCATACCGCCCGACCGCGGACATGACTTTTTGCTCTGGTTTTTCCCGGACGCTACAGGTGTTGAGTAGGATGACGTCGGCGTCTTCTGGTTGTTTGACAGGCGCATAGCCTTCTTTGGACAACAACGTCAAAATCTTTTGGGAATCATGTACGTTCATTTGGCAGCCAAACGTGTGTACGTAAACGCCCCGTTGTTTTTCTTTGGTCTCGGACTCCCGCACGGCGGATACTCCTTTCATCAAGATGATCAAATAGATAAGATACGTTGTATGGGTGCAGGGTGGATGACCACCCATTGATATCAGCACAGGCAACCAAGAGACATAACACACAATTCACAGCAAGCAAATAGCCATATTTGATCGTGTCTGGCAGTATGATCCACCCAACACCTTCAAGAAATCATGTGTACTGTCATTGATGACAAACGCAAACTCTGCTATTTTGTGATGTTGTACACATACAAGTTGTTGCAAGAAATCTTCGTGGTTCTTTTGTCTCGGCTTTGTCTGAAGACGAAAAGAACATTGGAAAGTTCGCAAACGCGGCGAGTCAAATGTACCCAAAGAGCTTCAACACAAAGGACGGACGCTCGATGCAGCGAGAAGAGATGGGCATCCAATTCGGGAAATATCGCATTTTTTCCAAACTGGCTGTCGGCGGAATGGCCGAGGTCTTTCTGGCCAAACAGTCAGGACTGGGCGGGTACAGCCGCACCGTCGTATTAAAATGTATTCTCCCTCACCTCGCCCAACAGCCTCAATTTGTCACGATGTTTTTGGACGAAGCACGTGTCGCATCGCAGCTCAACCACCCCAACATCTGCCAAATTTACGAGATCGGTCAGGTCGACGGTATCTACTATATCGCGATGGAGTACGTTCGCGGCCAAGATCTGAAGAAGTTCCGCAAACGCTACTACACACAAGACGCCCCGATCGCGTCCCCCTACCTGCTCTCCGCAGCGATCATCTCACAAGCTGCATCAGCACTTCAGCACGCACACGTCGCCAAAGATGACGATGGACAGCTCCTCAACATCGTCCACAGGGATGTCAGCCCCACCAACCTGATCCTCTCTTACCAGGGCGTCGTCAAGCTCGTCGACTTTGGCGTCGCGAAGGCCAGCATCCAAGAGCACAAGACCCGCGCAGGGATGGTCAAAGGGAAATACCGCTACATGTCACCAGAGCAGCTCTCTGGATACGAGATTGACCGTCGCAGCGATATCTTCTCGCTCGGGATCGTCCTCTACGAGCTGTCGACCAATGTGGGGCTCTTCCGCCGCAAAACCGAATCCGAGACGATCCAGGCGATCCACCACGATCCGATCGTCCCTCCCAGCACCTTCGATAAACGCTACCCCCAGATGCTCGAAGAGATCTTGATGCGTTCACTCGCACGCAACACACAAGAGCGCTACCAGAGCTGTGACGAATTCCGCCGCGATCTGGAGTCCTTCTTGCGCCATGAGACCCCCGAGACTTTCGACAGTCACCACGTCTCCAACCTCATGCTGCGACTCTTCACAGACGAAGAAGAGCTCGATCGTTCAGGTGTCAGCCGCCCTCCCCTCTCACGAGATGACATCAAACGTTTTGGTTCACAAGAGCTGAGCGCAATTCAATTGATGCAGAGCGCGCACATCGGTGAGGACCACACCCCAACAGGCAATTACGTCGCGCAGATCAGCCACCAACACCCAGGCCAAGCCAACTCCGCAGTGCGCCAATCGTCTCCCCCGACCAAAACAGAGATCAGCGCGGTCCCACCAGCGGTCACACACGAAGAGAGCCTCCCTCCTATCAAGGGACACTCCAACCTCCCGCTCTACCTGCTGCTTGTCTTTATCGGGATCGGTGTCCTGTTTGGCGCTTACTACCTGAGCCGCTCTACCCCACAACGCACTGATGAAGGCGCACAGACTTGGTCCGCACAGATCGACAAAGTCCACAACCACTTGCGCCGCAAACAGTACTTCTCCGCAGGTAGCGTCCTCAAAAAGCTCGACAAGCGCGAAAAAAGCGAAGAGCAACTCGAACAACTCAACGCGCTCAAGGCACAACTGAAATGGGGTCCCAAGCTCGACTACATCCGCCAATGGATCAAAGACGGCGACAAGCTCCTCGCGATCAAACAGCTTCAAAAGCTCAACAAAACCTACCCCAACGTCATACGAATTCAGGCGCTCCTGCGCTCTCTTGAGCCTTCAACAGGGAACCCAAAAGCCATCGCACCCCCCAGGATTCTTCCTGCCCGCCCACGTGTCGTGCAGCCACAAAAAAGGAGACATCGACGGCGCTACAGACGTCTTCGTCGTCGTCCTCCAAGACGAATCGCCAAGTCCCCCGAACGCATCGCCCCAGCCATCCCCAAGACTGGTAAACTTTTTCTCAACACCACACCGCGCAGTCGTGTTGAGCTCAACGGTTCACTCCTTGGCTACACCCCCCTTAATGGACGAAAAATCCCGACAGGGACACACACCCTCGTCTTGTCTGCTGCCGGACATATCAAGATGACGCGCTCGATCAACGTCTCTCCAAATCGTGCGATCGACTTGAACCTCCGCTTACTCAGGATTCCCGAACCACGTCGCCGAATCGCCAAGATCATTCGCAGACGTCCAGTCATCCGCAAACCACACTCACGTACGCGCTACCCATTCTCGGCAGCGCGGATCAAGAAACGCACGAGATTGCGGATCTTCATCAGTGATCGACGCGGAATTGTTGGGCGACAATACACAGATCAACATCGCTCACTCGCACGCAAGATCGAGCGAGAAGCCGCACGACTGCTCGGATCACGTTACGCCGTAAGAGGGATCACCATCCCCTGGCAAAAATTTGTCCGAAAACAGGCCGCCAGACGCAACCAGGCCTACTTCACATTTTACCCAAAGGCCGTCGTCTACCTGATCTTCCGCTATATGTCCAAAGGACGAAGCAAGCGACGTGTTGCACAGCTTCTCGTCTCGTACCAACGACGAAGAAAGTTTCGCAGAGTCAGACTCCCGTGAATTCTCCCCTCCCGCCGGCGAAGCCTTTGGAAGGGGCTTCTTGAGAACCGAGTTCAATACAGAGACATCGAGCCCTCAGAAGTCGCTTATCACAAATCAATCGCTTTCAATCCAAAA